>ERZ857775.172-NODE-172-length-99166-cov-23.542190_pt1 | contig 99166 bp, 114 predicted proteins | sample MGYA00519698_ERZ857775 | MGnify/ENA primary metagenome ERZ857775 (study PRJEB31778, sample SAMEA3449363) | human gut metagenome | biome: human gut; feature: human-associated habitat; material: faeces | place: United Kingdom | collected 2010/2012 ...
CAAAAATGGGGTGAGGAAAGAATATTTCCTCACCCCAACATTTATTATAGAACCCTTTTTTCTATGCCCAAGAAGGCACTCTTTCCTATGGGAAAAGGTATGAAAACGAGGGATTTTTTGATATAATATAGAATGTTTATCGTGGAAGGGAACCCATTGTTCCCTATAAGCAATTTTTATAAAGGAGAACTCCCATTGATCGAGGAAATGAAAGAATTCTCCGGTATCGGTGAAACCCGCCGGACCCTGCAGTATGTCACCCTTTTTGTCATTGCCCTTTTCTGGGTCTATGAAGGGTATCGCACCTTTGCCTTATACCGCTTCAGCCTCATGGGATGGGGCTTTAATGTTTTGTTCCTTTTGCTTTATCTGTGGCGGACCGCTTTTTCCTATACCTATGCCTTGACGCCCAGTCATTTCATTATTATCATGTATGGCTTAGGGATTGAACGGCGTCTTTCCATCTCCCTTAACGACATGGAAAGCTTCAGCAACCACTATAAGAAGAGTTTCTTTAGGAAAACGAAGATTGGCAGCTATACCCATCGTTACTCTTCACTTGATCCCAATCCCCAGCGCATCCTGGTCTATCGGAAGGGAAAGAAACTTTGCGGCCTGCTCTTTAAGTGTTCAGACCGCATGATTGCCGAACTGGCTCGCCGTTACCCCAGCCAGTTTCTCGATTTCGGAGCATAAGGAGGCCTTTATGGAGCGTTATATTGGAATTGTGACAGCAGTCAGTGGACAACGAGCCAAGGTCCGTATTGAACGGGGCCTCAAAAAGGGTGAAAAACCGCGCATCCTTGACTGCTGGAATACCTGTGAAGCGAAAAAAGGAACCTATGTGGAAGTGGAAGAACAGACCCTTGGTGAGCGGCAGGGTAAATGGATCGTTCGTGGGATTCCCTTACTGACCCTTCTTGCGGGAGCTATTTTTGGCCGTGCTGTATCCCGCTATCTGCCCTTTGACCTCGGCGTGACTATGTTCATAGGCGCTATTGTCTGGGGGCTTTTGGGATTTCAGTATGCCCGAACCTTTAAACGGGATGTCACAAGCCGCCGCGGTAAGCAATGGGCCGTTACAGGATACTATACGGAAGGCATGCTTCCGGAAGAAAGGGTGGAAAGCTGATATGACTTTTGGTTCCAAGGATCGCTTCTGGTTCTTCCTGTTTCTTGCGGCCGGTGCCATCATCGGCGGTCTTTTGGGAAACTTCCTTGAAGCGTCTCAATTTTTTGGGGCTGGTACGGCCTTTTTGATCCATAAGTATCAGGTCCTTAACATTCCCCCTGTCGATGTGGACCTTTATATCGCCAAGATTACCTTTGGCTTTACGTTTTCTCCCAATTTGGTGGCCATCATCGGCATGATTTTGGCCCTTGTGATCTTTCAGCATCTATAAGGAGGCTGTCATGCAGGTCATTTTGGCATCAAAGTCCCCTCGGCGCAAGGATCTTCTTGTGCAGGTCGGCATGGATCCACTTGTGATGGACAGCTATGTGGAGGAAGTGACGGAAGCCCTTTCTCCAGAGACCCTGGTTCGTGAAAATGCCGCTCGCAAAGGGCGGAAAGTTGCGGCTGCGGTGGCACCAGATGCCCTGGTTATTGCTGCTGATACGGTTGTCGCTGATGAGCGTGGCATCCTTGGCAAACCGAAGGATCGGGAGGAGGCCGTACGCATGTTGCGGCGCCTTTCCGGTAGGACCCATAAGGTCCATACAGGTCTTTATGTGAGCCTAGGCGGCAAAGAACATCTTTCCGTGACGACAACGCAGGTTACGTTTTGCCCCCTTACGGACAGGCTTATTCATCGCTATATTGGAACAGGAGAACCAATGGATAAGGCTGGGGCCTATGGGATCCAAGGGGCGGCCGCCCTTTTCATTCCTCACATAGAAGGCTCCTACAGCAATGTTGTTGGTCTGCCTCTTGCCACTCTTTTTACAGCACTCGATGAACTGGATGTGAAACTAGATGACACAACACTGCTCCATGCACGAAATTGTTCGCGAGGAACGGCCTCGGGAACGGCTTAAGCAAAAAGGGGCCAAGGCCCTAAGCGTAACGGAACTATTGACCATTCTCATTGGTTCGGGAACGCGCAGTGCATCGGCCCTTGAAATCGCTTCACTTTTGACCAGTAGGGAGATGGATCTCGACCAATTGGCCCGTGTGACAAGGATTGAGGAACTCACCCATGTGAAGGGACTTGGCCCAGCTCGGGCTTCGGTCATTGTCGCTGCCCTTGAATTGGGCCGTCGCCTTGCGGAAAAAACAAGCCGCCAAGGAGACCGGATCAGATGTCCCGGCGATGCCGCCCGTATGGTTATGGAACGGCTTCGCTATGAAGTGAAGGAACATGTCCTGACTCTTCTGCTTTCTGCCAAGGGAAAAGTACTGGGAATCGAAGAGGTCTTTGTTGGCAGTGCCAGTCAGGCAACGGTGCATCCCCGGGAAATCTTCGAGACCGCCCTTCATCATCATGCGTCTGCCTTGATCCTTGTCCATAACCATCCGTCCGGGGACCCAATGCCCAGTCGTCCCGATATCCGTCTGACAGAGCGCCTGGCTCAAGTGGGGGGCTTGATGGACATTCCGCTGGCGGACCATATCATTATTGGTGATGGAATCTACTACAGTTTTAAAGATGCGGATCAGTTATAAAGAAAGAGGGATCATGCGTGTTTGATTTGTTCGGCTCCCTGTCTTCCACCATGGGCGTGGACCTGGGAACAGCCAATACTTTGATTTATACAAAAGAAAATGGCATCATTGTCCGGGAACCCTCCTTGGTAGCGCGCCATAAAAAAACGGGCAGGATACTGGCTGTTGGCAGCGAAGCCAAACAGATGGAAGGCCGGACACCGGATTTTCTTGAAACCCTCCATCCCTTGCGTGATGGGGTCATTGCTGATTTCGATGTAACTGCCGCGATGCTGCGCATCTTTCTCAAAAAAGCACTTCGTGGGCGTAAATTTGTTCAGCCCACGCTTGTTGTCAGCGTTCCCTGCGGTGTCACAGCCGTGGAACGCAGGGCTGTCATCGACGCGGCAACTCAAGCCGGCGCGCGGGACGCTTATCTTATTGAGGAACCCCTTGCTGCTGCATTGGGGGCTGATATGCCCGTCCGGGAAGCGGCGGGAAACATGGTGGTGGACCTGGGCGGCGGTACAACGGAAGTGGCGGTCATCTCCATGGGAAAGATTGTCCTTTCCCGGACGCTCCGATTGGGCGGCGATGCCCTTGATGAATCTCTGGTTCAGTATATCAGGAGACAGTACAATCTCATGATCAGTCCCGCAATGGCTGAGCGGATGAAGATGGAAATTGGTTCCCTTGCTGAAAGTACACAGCCCCAGGCCATGGAAATCCGGGGCAGGGATCTGCTTACAGGCCTTCCCAAGCCGCTTGCAATAAACCAGAATCAACTTCTGCCGGCACTTTACGAGCCCCTTCGTGAAATCATCGATGTGGTGAAGACCACCCTTGAAATGACCCCGCCGGAACTTGCCAGCGATATCATGGACCGGGGCATTGTCCTGACGGGCGGCGGAGCTCTTTTGCGCAATCTCGACCGGGTCATGGCCCGTGATACGGGCATGCCCGTACGGATTGCGCCCGATGCACCTCTTTGTGTTGTCCTCGGTACGGGTAGGGCCGCACGCAACTTTAATTCATTCCGGCGGAAGAACCATCCTGCCAAGAGTCATAAATAAGGAAGAGTAGAAGCATGATGCAGGAAAGAAAAATTAGGCTGGCCATTTTTGTGGTCATTGGCCTTCTCGTGGGCGGAATCATCCTTGATGCCCTCTCACGTTTTACTGTGGTCAATTCGGCCATTGCCACCCTTGTAAGACCCATCAATTTCATAGTCGGTGGGGCCGCTTCTGGCGCCCGCAGTGTATCGGATTTTTTTACGTCGAAAGGGACGCTGCAGAAAGAAAATGCGGCACTCAAGACGGAGAACGACGACCTGCGTCAGAACAATGTGGAACTCATTGCCATGAAGGCAGAGAACGAACGGCTCAGCAAACTTCTGAAGTTCAAGGAGCTCCATCCCAAATACGAACTCATGCCGGCCAAGGTCATCAGCCGGGACATGGGGGATTTTAAGGATGTTATCCTCATTGATAAAGGCAGTGATGAGGGGCTGCGACTTAATATGCCTGTCGTCAATGCTTCCGGGATCATTGGCATCATCGATGCGGTCTATCCCCATATGTCCAAGGTTCTTTTGATTACGAGTTCGCGGAGCAGCTTGGGAGGGCTTAACTTGCGCGGTGATTCCAGGGCCGCCGGGATTGTAAATGGTGTTGCCGGCCCCGATCTTTCCCTTGAAATGCGCAACCTTGCCCGGAACGCGGATGTGCTCCCTGGTGATACAATTGTTTCAAGCGGATATACTGGCTATCATCCAGAGGGGCTTGTCATTGGCACCGTGGAAGATGTTCAGATGGATCCGGGAGGTCTGACCAAAACGGCTTCAATCATTCCCTCTGTGGACTATACCCATCTGGAAGAAGCCCTTGTCATTACGAACTATGCCGGTTTTGCTGACTTTCTCCGCGAAGAGGGAAAAGATCCTAATAAGAACATTAAAGGGGGAGCTGGCCGATGAACACCTTCTTGTGGCTCTTCCTTAATCTCTTCCTCTTTTCCTTGAAAACCCATTGGTTCCTCCTTTTTACCACGTATGATTCTCCTGATTTTCTTCTTCTTTTGCTTATCCTCTATGCCCTTGATCAAGGAGGCCGCAAAGGGGCCCTGTATGGAATTGGTATGGGGCTTTTCCTCGATGTGGTCTCTTTTGGCTATTTTGGCTATCATTTGGTGATACGCGCTTTGGTGGGTGCTTTTATTGGCAGCAACCGTATGAACGTCTTTGCTGATCGGATGCCTACTTATATGATTCTAACCGCACTCGTGACGCTCCTTCTGGGTGTGGTGCGGGGCCTGTTTCTCTGCGTCATGCTCCATCGCTGGATGCCTTTTGTCCCCTTTGCGCTTTGGACACTGCGTTCCATTGGCTGGAACCTCATTATGGCCCCTCTTGTTTGGGTCATCTACCAAAAGGTCAAGGAGCGCTTCTTGCGCCGCCATTCCTATTATTATCATCTGTAACGAGTGAGGAAGGATACCATCGTGCTGAATAAAAAATATGCGTATCGCTTGGAATTCATGCTCGTCGCTTCTGCCCTCATCGTCTTTTTCTTGATTGGCCGCATGTTCTATCTGCAAATCATCAAGGGCAGTTACTACAGCCGTCAAGCCGAGGGTAATCGGACGCGCTACACGCGGATCCTTGCGCCGCGGGGCATCATCTATGACTGTAATGGGGAGGAACTGGCCAATAATCAGCCCGGTTTCATGGTTTCCTTGGCACACCGCAACACGGGCTACAGGGATGAAACAATCGAGCGCCTATCGGAACTGGTCCATATTCCTGTGGACAAGATCAAGGAAACCATCAATCTCCATGGCGGTTCGGCAGAACCTATCCGTATTGTGCGCAACGCACCGCCCGACGTGGTCGCCAAAGTAGAAGAAAACCTGCGCTACCTGCCTGATGTCATGATTGAGGTCCAGCCTGTCCGAACTTATCCCAATAAGGAACTGGCTGTCCACGCCTTGGGGTATGTGGGCGAAGTCAGTGAATATGAAATCGAACAGGGTGTTTATGAAAACCTCAAAGCAGGTGACATCATCGGTAAATTTGGCCTGGAAAGCTATTATGATAAGTACCTGCGCGGTACGGACGGCAGTTACCGAGAGGAAGTCGACGTCAATGGCCGCGTTATCCAGGTCATGGACAAGGTGGAACCAAAGCCTGGTCAAGGGCTGGTGCTTACTATTGACGCTAAGCTCCAGCGTATCACTGAAGCCGCCGTCGACCGGCAGCTCAAAGCCATTGGAGCCCGCGGTGCCGCCGTCGTGGTCCTTGATCCCAATAACGGGGAAATCAAGGCCCTTGTTTCCCGACCTGGTTTTGATCCCAACTGGTTCGTAAACGGTATCAGTGAAAAGAACTGGAACTACATCAATACGGATCCATTTCATCCTATGACGGATAAAGCCATTGCCGGCGAATATCCGCCGGGATCGACTTTTAAGATTGTTACGGGTTCGGCAGCCCTTGAAGAAAAGAAAGTTACTCCCGATGAACTCATCTTTGACTCTGGCCGACACTGGCTCGTCGATATGCGCAATGCTGGCGGTGAAGCCTTAGGATGGATCAATTTCAAACGGGCCCTATCCGCTTCGGATAACGTCTATTTCTATGAAATGGGCAATCGCCTCGGCATCGATTTGCTTGACCAATATGCCGAAAAGTTCGGTTTTGGGAAGAAAACTGGGATTGACCTTCATGGGGAGGCCTCAGGCCTTATTGCAACCCCGGCTTACAAGAAAAAGGTCTTTGAAGACGAATGGTACTTGGGCGATACGTTCAATACAGCCATTGGTCAGGGCTTTACCTTGGCAACACCCATGCAGGTTGCGGAAATGCTTGCGGCTGTGGCGACCGATGGAAAGCGCTACAAGCCCCATCTTGTGAGCAAGATCATCAACGACGACGGCAGTGTAGCCGAACGCTTTGAACCGCAGGAAGAAGGTAGTCTGCCGGTTTCCCAGAAAACCTTGGACCTTATCCAGGACGGTCTCCGAGCGGTGACGGAAGAAGGTGGGACAGCATCGGCCCTAAAATCCCTGCCTGTTGATGTGGCCGGTAAGACCGGTACGGCAGAAAACCCCCATGGCAGGGACCATGGCTGGTTCATTGCTTATGCTCCGGCCAAGAATCCCAGCCTTGTTGTGGTCTGCGTTGTGGAGCAGGGCAGTTATGGGTCGGTTTCAGCCGCGCCTATTGTTCAGTCTATCTTGGAATATGCCTTTACGACACCGGGTGTCAAAAAGCCCGGCAGCGGGTCTTCGAAAGATAAAACGACCCCGAAGAAGAAAGGGTAAGTGAGGAGAAAGCATGCGTCATTCCTTTAAAAAGTATTTTCGGAACGTGGATAAGGTCCTTTTTTTGAGCGTCATGCTGCTCATTGCTATCGGCCTTGTTTTGATTGCCAGTGCTACCCATGCCAATATTCCCGGTCCCCATCGCTACCGCTTTGTTTTTCGGCAGGCTCTTTTTGTTATCGTGAACCTCATTTTGGGCGGTTACCTGATGCGTTTTGATTACCGCATCTTAAAACATGTTGCCAAACCTCTGTATATTTTCAATCTGGTTATGCTGGTTGCCGTCATGGTTGTCGGGAAAAGTGCTTTAGGTGCGCAGCGCTGGCTCCAATTGGGCCCCATCAGCATTCAGCCCAGTGAGTTTTCCAAAGCTATCATGATTGTCTGTCTGTCCTCTTTTGTGGAATCGCGGCTGCCGACGTTAACGGACTTTCGCAGTTGGATCCCTGTTTTTCTCTATGTCTTTGTTCCTTTTCTCCTGGTTATGCGTCAGCCTGACCTAGGAACAAGCCTCGTCTTTATGGCGATTCTCTTAGGTACAATGATCATCTGCGGCTTCAGGATCCGTTATTTTCTCATCATGGGCGGTTTGGGTCTTGCTTCAGCACCTCTTATCTGGCACATGCTTCATGAGTACCAGAAAAACCGGATCCGCGTCTTCCTCAATCCCGGACTTGAACCGTACGGGAGTGGTTACCATGTCATTCAGTCCATGATTGCTATTGGTTCCGGTCTTTTTTTTGGCCGTGGTCTTTTTAATGGAACCCAGAGCCAGCTTAACTTTCTTCCTGAAAATCACACGGACTTTATTTTCGCCGTGGCCGGCGAAGAGTTTGGGTTTGTTGGGGTGACACTGATCCTGATTCTCTACTTGATTGTCATCGTCAGGGGCATCACGATTGCCCTTCATGCAAGCGATGATTTTGGAACCCTGCTTGCTGTTGGGATTGTTTCTATGTTTACCTTTCATATCCTGGTCAATGTGGGCATGACGAGCAATGTTATGCCCGTAACAGGGGTTCCGCTGCCCTTTATGAGCTATGGTGTCAGTTCCCTTACGACCAATATGCTCATGGTGGCTCTTTTAATGAATATCCATGCTCATCCCAAGACCTTGAGATTTTAGTAAGGAGGCCCTATGCACAAGGATTTACCGATTGATATCCTCAGTGCTGTCGAAAAACCAGCCCGTTATACGGGAATGGAATTTGGCAGCATCGTCAAACCGGAAAGCGAGGTCGAGGTTTCCTTTGCCCTCGCTTTTCCTGATACCTATGAAATTGGCATGAGTTACCTGGGGTTTAAGATCCTTTATGCCATTCTCAATAAACAGCCCTATATCCAAGCTGAACGGGTCTTTGCGCCCTGGGTGGATATGGAAGACAAGATGCGAGAGCGCGGGATTGCTTTGGAAAGCCTTGAAACGAGCCGCCGTCTTGGTAATTTTGATCTTGTAGGATTTACCCTCCTTTATGAAATGAGCTATTCCAATATCCTGAATATGATGGATCTAGGCGGGGTTCCCATTTGGGCCAAGGACCGCGGCCTTGATGATCCCTTTGTCTGTGCTGGCGGTCCCTGTGTCTTTAACAGTGAACCTTTGGCTGATTTCCTGGATTTTTGTATGCTTGGCGATGGGGAACGCATCATTGTGGAAGTCTCCGATGCCTACCGGGCCTGGAAATCAGAAGGAAAACCCGGTGGACGGAAGGAATTCCTGCGCCGTGTGGCTAGGATCCAGGGCGTATATGTACCGAGTTTCTACACCGTGACCTATCATGCTGACGGGACCATCAAGTCTGTGACACCCAATGAACCGGGCGTTCCGGCAACGGTCTATAAGCGGGTGGAACCGGATATCAACGATCTTGATTTTCCGACCCATCCAATTGTTCCTTATGGAGACACGGTTCATGACCGGATCATGCTGGAACTCTTCCGCGGCTGTTCCCGCGGCTGTCGGTTCTGCAATGCAGGCATCATTTACCGTCCGGTTCGGGAACGAACACCGGAGAACGTCAAGAAACTGGCCCGCGAACTGGTACCGGCAACAGGATACAACGAAATGAGCATGTTCTCCCTAAGTACGGCGGACTACTCTCAGTTGGATCCCCTGGTACGGGATCTTTTGGAAGAATTCAAGGATGACAAGGTGAGCGTTTCCCTGCCGAGTCTGCGCATTGACAGTTTTTCTGTAAAACTGGCACAGGAAGTTCAGGCCGTTCGTAAGAGTGGGCTGACCTTTGCTCCTGAAGCCGGCAGCCAGCGCATGCGTGATGTGATCAATAAAGGAGTTACAGAAGAAAATCTCATGGATGCGGTGGGCGCGGCTTTTGAAAATGGCTGGTCCCAGGTAAAACTTTATTTCATGATCGGCCTGCCGACAGAAACCGATGAGGATATCCTTGCGATTGCTCATCTTGCCCGGGCCGTGAAATGGCAGTACAAAAAGATTACGGGCCGCTTTGGGGCCCGCGTTACGGTAAGCGTGTCCAACTTTGTCCCCAAACCCTATACGCCTTTTGCTTGGGTGGGACAGAATACAAAAACAGAATTTGACCGGAAGCATATGCTCCTTAAGGAAGTCTTCGACACGATGAAAAATGTCAATTTCCAGTATCATGATTCCCTCACAAGTCTCATGGAAGGCGTCCTTGCCAGGGGCGACCGCCGTCTTTCCAAAGCCATCTACTTGGCTTTTCGGGACGGGGCCCGTTTTGACAGCTGGTCCGAACATTTTTCCTTTGACCGCTGGAAAAAAGCCATTGAAGGAGCTGGACTTGATATGGCCTTCTACAACAACCGCCCGCGCGGAAAAAATGAGAAGTTTCCTTGGGAGCACACGAGCTGCGGCGTTTCCCGTGGCTTTCTGTGGAAAGAATACGAACGGGCCCAGGAAGCTGCTTTGACCCCGGATTGTCGGCGTGGAGCCTGTACGGGCTGTCAGGTCTGTCAGCAGCTGGGGGTCAAGATCATTGATTGGAAGGGGAAGGAAGCATGAAACTACGGTTGCAGATCACAAAAGAATCCGGAATCCGGTTCATTTCCCATCTGGAATATCTGAAAACCTTGGAAAAAGCCATTCGTCGGGCTCGGATTCCTGTTGCCTATTCCCAAGGCTTTAATCCCCATATGAAGTTTTCCTTGGCTTCTGCCCTGAGTGTAGGGGTGACGAGCAGGGCCGAATTTCTGGAACTATATCTGCGGGAGCCCGTTCCCCTAAAGGACCTCGTTGATGCCCTTTCCTGTAATCTTCCCATGGGCATCCATATCGTACGTGCCGACCTAGCAGATGATAAGGCCCCGAAACTCATGGCTTCGGTTGCAGGAACGACTTATTTGGTGAAGGTCCCCTGTGCGGCAGATCCTTCAGACGGGCTTCAGCGCTATGAAAGGGCGGAAAAGGCTCTTTATACGAAAACACATGGCAAGGGCAAGGGCAGCCCGCGCATCGTGGATGCCAAAGCTTTCGTCCCCTATGTGCAGGCTTCATATGAAGGGGGCATGCTGACGCTCCAATTTGACTGTCTGGTTTCCCAGGAAGGCAGCATGAAGGCCGCCGAGCTCTTGAAGGTCCTTCACGATGACTTCGGTCTCTCCCTTGACCTTGAAAAAGCGGATATTGCCCGTCTTGACCTATACGCAGCAGGCCCTAATGGAGAAAAAAGGCCGCTCCTTCAGGCAGATGGTATGACGCTGGAAAGCGGCGCCCTATGACCGCCATCTTTGTCAGTGTCAAACCGGAAGAAACCCGCATGGGACTGGTATTTGACAGCAAGCTCCGCGACTTTGCCGTTGAGCGCCGTGGGGAGGGAAACCTTGTTGGCAATATTTACCGAGGCCGTGTATCGAATGTTGTGCCTGGCATCCAGGCTGCCTTTATCGATCTTAATGTGGGGAAAAATGGGTTCCTGACACTGCATAAACAGGATCGCCTGACGGAAGGCCAGATGCTTCTTGTCCAGGTTGTCAAGGACTGTCGGGGAACCAAAGGGCCGGGTGTCACGCGAAACGTGACCTTGCCGGGCCGTTACATCGTCCTTGAACCTTTTGGCAATCGTATTTCCCTGTCGCGGAAGATTACCTGCAAATCCCTCCGTACTCGTCTGCGGACGCTCGTCCAAAAGAGTCTTCCTGAGGGGATGGGGGTTGTCATCCGAACCGCAGCGGCTAAGGCCGCCGACGAGGAAATCGAAAATGATTTGCGTCAGCTCCTTGCCAGTTGGCAGGTCCTTCTGCGCCGAAGCAAAGTGGGGAGGGGCCCGCAGCTGCTTTATCGGGAACTGGATCTGTCCATCCGTATGATCCGGGACTATGTGACAAAAGATGTGCAAAAAATCATTGTCGATGATGAAGCGACCTATCATACGGTGGAAGAACTTCTTCAAGATATGGGCCTTACGGAAATCCGGACCGAATGGTATCAGGAAAAGGAAGATCTCTTTACCCATTATGGACTCAATGAAGAAATTGCCAGCATTTCTGACCGGGTGGTTCCCCTGCCTGGCGGTGGTTCTCTTGTCTTTGACTATACGGAGGCCATGACGGTCATTGATGTCAACAGCGGGCACTATTCAACTGGCAGTGACAGGGAGGAGACGAGCCTTGCCACGAATCGGGAAGCGGCCTTGGAAATTGCCCGTCAGTTACGGCTGCGGGATATCGGCGGCATCATCGTTGCTGATTTCATTGATATGGAGCGCAAGGAGGAACAGGAGGAAATCCTGGACCTCTTGCGCCGGGAATTTGCGATGGACCGCATGAAGCCCCGTGTTATGGGCATGACAGCCTTGAATCTTGTGGAGATGACGCGGATGAAGGCGCGGCGCAATCTCTTTGGTACCGTCTATACGACTTGTCCCATGTGTCAGGGAAGCGGCCGTGTGGAATCGCCAGAAACGGTCTATGTGGAAATCCGGCGCCGGCTGCGCAGCCTTTATCTCGATCATGCCATGGCCCGCAGTTTGGTCCTTTCTGTTCACCCTCTGGTAGAGGAATGGATTCGCATCCATGGGATGAAAGACATGGAACAGGAATTTGGTGCCAAGATTCGCTTGGTTTCCAATCCATCATTGGCCGTGGGTGTCTTTACGCTCCTCAATGCCCCTGATGGGGATTAAGTCATGAAAGGAGGCCCCTTGATGGCGGCCCTATTTCCTTCATATGTCATAACGGTTCTGGAACTGTTCCGAAAACATGGATTTGAAGCCTATGTCGTTGGCGGAGCCGTGCGCGATCTGCTTTGCGGAAAGCATCCCCATGACTACGATATTGTCACGAGCGCCCGACCGGAAGAAACCCGCCGTCTTTGCAAAGGGGCGGGTCTTTCTGTTGTGGAAAACCTGGGCGAAAATTTCGGTGTCCTGGTCCTTCTTGTAGAAGGACGAGCCGTTGAAGTTGCTGCCTACCGCAAGGAAGTTTATGGAACGGATGCGCACCGCCCTAGCGGTGTTGCGTACTGCCAGACCCTGGAAGAAGACCTGGCACGAAGGGACTTTACGGTCAATGCCATGGCGATGGATCTTGCGGGGAACTTGACCGATCCCTATAGCGGACAGCGTGACCTTGAGCATCATGTCCTGCGTGTGGTAGGATCTCCTTCGGACCGTTTTTCTGAAGATGCCCTGCGCATGTTCAGGGCCTGCCGTTTTGTCGCACAGCTCGGCTTTCTTCCCGAGGCTGGTATCCTCCCGGCAATCAAGGCGGAGGCACCGCGTGCAAAGGGCCTCTCTCTTTCCCGTGTCAAGGCGGAGCTGCATAAACTTCTTAGGGCACCCTACGCTGGTCAGGGCATGAATCTCATGGTCCAAAGCGGTCTTGCAGGGATGTCGTGCCGAATCAAAAAAGAGGGAACCTATGAAAGCGTCCCCATTTTGCCGGAGCTTCTCGATCTTGTGGGTGTCCCTCAAAATCCTCGCTTCCATCCCTTTGATGTATGGGGCCATATCTGGCATGCCTTGGACCACAGTGACGGTTCCCTGACTTTGGGATGGGCCATCCTGCTTCACGATGTGGGGAAGGGAAGGAAAGGTGTCAGGGGCATTCGCCCCGATGGCATGCCCAGTGACCATGGACACGACAAGGTGGGAAAAGCCATGGCGGAAAGCATTCTCCACCGTCTGGGGGAAAACGGAGCCCTAGTGAACCGTGTGGCTTTTCTTGTAGGAAACCATATGCATTTTGGACCTGCTCGATTCCTGCCGGATGCGGCACTTTGGCGCTGGCTTCGGAAGGAAGCCCGCAGCGGGGCGTTCCGCTGTACCAAGGACTTGCAGGAAGCATTCCGGGAATTGGGGACCCTTTGCCTTGCCGATATGGCAGCCACAACGGCTTCGGCAGAAAGTCAGGCGCTGGCGCGCCATTTTGCAGATCAGCTTTTTCTGATGGCCGGTACTATGCCCGTCCATACAGCAGACCTTGCCATAAGCGGGCGGGACCTTATTGCTGCGGGAATTCCGCAAAGGGTCCTTAAAAGGCTGCTGCCCCTGCTTCTTTCCCGTGTTCAGGACCGAAATCTTTCCAATACCCCTGAAGCGCTCCAGAGAGCAGCGGACATCTGGTGGAAAAAGGAAAAAGAAAAAGGACCCACGTCTTAACGTTTCCGTTTAAAAATATAACTACATTTTGATTGCATACGGGATACCCCTTGAAAACGGGGTCCCGGTTTTTTTTCATATGTAACATTTTTTTATCTATTTTCGTGGAAAAAAGGAAAAAGCACGATTATTGTTATGGGGCCTATTTAGAAAAAACCTAGGAAAAATGGGCTTTTTTAGTTTTTTAATAAAAAAATTGTCCGAATTCATATAAAATTGTTAAAAAACGCATAAATCCTTGAAATTGAATTTAAAAAAATAGTTATTTGTGTTATAATCGCTTTGTACTATGAAGAGTGATACCAATCGGAACCTGAATCGAGAATGTTCAAAGGGGGATGGATGATTTAGCGGACGATGGTTCCGGAACTTCAGCATGCTTAGCCAAAGTATGGAAATTAAAAGGAGGTTTTTGCTTTGAGTAAAGTAATGACGTTAAAAGACGCTATTGCAAAGTATGTCCACAGTGGTGACCATCTTGCACTGGGTGGTTTTACGACTGACCGTAAACCGTATGCAGCCGTCTATGAAATCCTGAGACAGGGAATCACGGACCTGACCGGACTTTCCGGTGCTGCCGGCGGTGACTGGGATATGCTCATTGGCTGTGGCCGTGTCAAGGCATATATCAACTGCTACACGGCTAACTCTGGTGTAACGAATGTTTCCAGACGCTTCCGTAAATGGTTCGAAGCGGGCAAACTCACCATGGAAGATTATTCCCAGGATGTCATCTATATGATGTGGCATGCCGCTGCCCTTGGCCTTCCGTTCCTTCCGGTTTCCCTGATGCAGGGCTCCAGTCTTGAAACCGAATGGGGCATCAGTAAGGAAGTCCGCAAGACCCTCGATAAGGTTCCTGATGACAAATTTGTCGAAATCAAGAACCCGTTCAACGACAAACAGCGCGTCCTCGCCATTCCTGTTCCTCAGATTGATGTAGCCATCATCCATGCCCAGCAGGCTTCTCCGGATGGTACGGTTCGCATCTGGGGCGGCAAGTTCCAGGATGTCGATATTGCTATGGCTGCTAAGCACACCATTGTTACGTGCGAAGAAATCATCAGCAACGAAGAAATCCGCCGCGATCCGACCCAAAACGACATCCCCTGCATGTGCGTAGATGCGGTTGTCTTGGCTCCTTATGGCGCTCATCCGTCTCAGTGCTTCGGCCTGTATGACTATGATAATCCGTTCCTGAAGGTCTACGATGTTGTTTCCAAGACCCAGGAAGATTTCGATGCATTCTGCAAGGAATGGGTCTTCGACCTGAAAGATCACGATGAATACCTGAACAAACTGGGCGCAACCCGCCTCATCAACCTGAAGGTTGTTCCTGGTCTTGGGTATCATGTTGATATGACGAAGGAGGGCTAATTAGGATGGCTGATTACACGAATTACACCAATAAAGAAATGCAGGCAGTTACCATTGCCAAGCAGATTAAAAATGGTCAAGTCGTAACCGTTGGGACCGGGCTCCCCTTGATCGGTGCCAGCGTTGCTAAGAGAGTCTATGCTCCGGACTGCCACATCATCGTAGAAAGTGGCCTCATGGACTGCTCCCCTGTTGAAGTACCTCGTTCCGTTGGTGACTTGAGATTCATGGCTCACTGCGGTACCATTTGGCCTAACGTTCGTTTCGTCGGTTTTGAAATCAACGAATACCTCCATAAGGAAAACCGTCTCATCGCTTTCATCGGCGGTGCGCAGATCGACCCCTATGGTAACGTAAACTCCACCTCTATTGGTGACTATCATCATCCGAAGACCCGTTTCACTGGTTCTGGCGGCGCAAACGGCATTGCAACCTATTCCAATACGATCATCATGATGCAGCATGAAAAACGCAGATTCATGGACAAGATCGACTACGTGACCAGCCCGGGTTGGATTGATGGCCCTGGCGGACGTGAAAGACTGGGCCTTCCCGGCGAAGTAGGGCCTCAAATGGTTGTTACGGACCGCGGGATCCTCAAATTCGACGAAAAGACCAAGAGAATGTACCTGGCTGGATATTATCCGACCTCTTCCCCCGAAGACGTCATTGAAAATACGGGTTTTGAAATCGACGTTTCCCGCGCTGTTGAATTGGAAGCTCCGGAACCGTCCGTTATCAAATTGATTCGTGAAGAAATTGACCCGGGCCAAGCCTTCATCAAAGTGCCTGTGCCGGAAGCCAAATAAGAGATAAGTAGGAGGAACGAAAAACATGGGTTTTTACTCTATGCCCCGTTATTTTGAACATATGCCGCAGGTCGGCAAACCGATGAAGAAAGCGAATCCGGAAAACGAAGCTCAGCTGAAAGCCATCGAAGCCGAGATCCACGAACTCATCAAAGCCGCCCAGTCTGCTGGCCGCAGTGATGAATCCCTGAATGAATCCGGTCAGCTGACTGCACTGCAGCGCGTTGAAAAACTGGTTGAACCGGGCACTTTCAGACCGCTCAACACCCTGTACAATCCCGAAGGCAACAAGAACGGTTCCGTCAGCATTGTCAAGGGCTTGGGCCGCATTAACGGCAAGTGGGCTGTTATCGTTGCTTCTGACAACAAGAAGCTTGCCGGTGCCTGGGTACCGGGCCAGGCCGAATGCCTGCTCCGTGCTTCTGACACGGCAAAGACCCTGCGCATCCCTCTTGTCTATGTCCTGAATTGCTCTGGCGTTAAGTTCGACGAACAGGAAAAGGTTTATCCGAACCGCCGTGGCGGTGGTACGCCTTTCTTCCGCAATGCTGAACTGAACCAACTCGGTATTCCTGTTATCGTAGGCATTTATGGGACGAACCCTGCTGGCGGCGGTTACCACTCCATCAGCCCGACCATCCTCATTGCCCACGAAAAAGCCAATATGGCTGTTGGCGGCGCCGGAATCCTTGGCGGAATGAGCCCGAAAGGCTACATTGATATGGAAGGCGCTGAACAGATTGCTGAATCTGTTGCAAAAAGCGGCAAGACCGAGCCCCCTGGAGCGGTTGATATCCATTACACTGAAACGGGTTTCTTCCGTGAAGTTTATGCTTCCGAAGAAGGTGTTCTTGAAGGCATCAAAAAATATATTGGCATGCTGCCGAGCTACAATCCGGAATTCTTCCGTGTTGACGATCCGAAAGCACCGGCCCTGCCTCTGGATGACCTCTACTCCTTGGTTCCGCTGAACGACAAGAGAGCCTATGATATGTATAACGTCATTGGCCGACTCTTTGATAACAGTGAATTCAGTGAATACAAGAAGGGTTACGGCCCTGAAATGATTACCGGTATGGCAAAGGTCAACGGCCTTGTGGTCGGTGTTGTTGCCAACTTCATGGGCCTGTTGATGAACTATCCTGAATACAAGACCGGTGCTGTTGGTATGGGCGGTAAGCTCTATCGGCAGGGTCTCATCAAGATGAACGAATTCGTGACGCTCTGCTCGAGAGACCGTCTGCCAATCATCTGGATCCAGGATACGTCCGGTATCGACGTTGGCAACGACGCTGAAAAAGCCGAACTGCTTGGTCTGGGTCAATCCCTGATCTATTCCATCCAGAATTCCAACATTCCGCAATTCGAAATTACTCTGAGAAAAGGTTCTGCAGCTGCTCACTACGTACTGGGCGGGCCTCAGGGCAACGATACGAACGCGTTCTCCATTGGCACGGCTGCCACGGAAATCTATGTCATGAACGGCGAAACCGCTGCTGTGGCTATGTATTCCAGACGTCTTGCTAAAGATAAGAAAGCCGGCAAGGACCTGCAGCCGACCATAGACAAGATGAATGCCCTAATCGAAGCTTTCCATACGAAATCTCGTCCGAAGGTTTGTGCTGAACTCGGCCTTGTCGATGAAATCGTTGATTTCACTAACCTTCGTGGCTATGTAGAAGCCTTCGCCGAAGCTGCTTACCAGAATCCGAAATCTGTTTGCCCGTTCCATCAAATGCTGCTGCCAAGAGCCATCAGAGAGTTCGATACCTTCACGAAGAAATAATTTCCTTAGGAGGAACTTTACTGAATGAGTATCTATACCCTCGGAATTGATATTGGTTCCACTGCATCAAAATGCATCATCCTCAAGGATGGCAAAGACATTGTCGCCAAGTCCCTCGTGGACGTTGGGGCTGGCACGACTGGACCGGCCCGTGCCATTTCCGAAGTCCTTGAGAGTGCCAACATGAAAAGAGAAGATCTGGCCTTTACCCTGGCAACAGGGTATGGCCGGAATTCCTTGGAAGGCATTGCTGATAAGCAGATGAGTGAGCTTTCCTGCCATGCCATGGGGGCCCATTTCCTCTGGCCTAATGTCCACACGGTCATTGATATCGGGGGACAGGATGCCAAGGTTATCCATATTGAAAATGGTGCGATGACCAACTTCCAGATGAACGATAAATGTGCCGCAGGTACGGGACGTTTCCTCGATGTTATGGCCCGTGTCCTCGAAGTCAAGGTCAGTGATCTTGCTCCGCTGGGGGCGCAGTCTACAAAACGTGTGCCTATCAGCTCAACCTGCACGGTCTTTGCGGAATCGGAAGTCATCAGTCAGCTGTCGAAAGGAACCAATAAAATCGACATCATTGCCGGTATCCATCGTTCCGTTGCCAGCCGTGTCATTGGTCTTGTCAACCGCGTCGGGGTTTCTCCAGACGTGGCCATGACCGGTGGGGTGGCACAAAACTACGGCATTGTCCATGCATTGGAGGAAGGCCTTGGCGTAGAAATCAAGACATCTCCCTTGGCCCAGTACAATGGGGCCTTGGGAGCGGCTCTCTATGCATATCGAAAGGCGAGCAAGTAAGCGCTCAACTTGATGAAAAGAAGGAAGGATCATTATGGCAAAAACTGTAAGTCCTGGCGTCCAGGCATTAAGAGACGTAGTTGAAAAAGTTTATCGTGAATTGAGAGAAGCTAAAGAAGCTGGCGAACCTGTAGGCTGGTCGTCTTCCAAGTTCCCTTGCGAACTGGCTGAATCCTTTGGGCTGCATGTTGGTTACCCTGAAAACCAGGCTGCCGGTATTGCAGCTAACCGTGACGGCGAAGTTATGTGTCAGGCTGCTGAAGACCTGGGCTATGACAACGATATCTGTGGTTATTCCCGTATTTCCTTGGCTTATGCTGCTGGTTACCGTGGTGCCAACAAAATGGATAAAGATGGCAACTATGTCATCAATCCGAACAGTGGCAAACCCCTGAAAGATGCCAATGGCAATAAAGTCCTCGATGAAAATGGTAAGCCGGTCAAGGATCCGAAGACCCTGAAACCGTATGCAACGACGGATAATATCTATGAAATTGCTGCCCTTCCGGACGGAGAAGAAAAGACCCGCCGTCAGAACGCGCTTCATAAATATCGTCAGATGACCATGCCGATGCCGGACTTCGTTCTGTGTTGCAACAACATCTGCAACTGCATGACCAAATGGTATGAAGACATTGCCCGCCGTCATAACATTCCCCTCATCATGATCGACGTTCCTTACAATGAATTTGACCATGTCAACGAAGCCAACGTCAAATATATCCGCAGCCAGCTCGATACGGCTATCCGTCAAATGGAAGAAATTTCCGGCAAGAAGTTCGACGAAGATAAGTTTGAACAGTGCTGCCAAAACGCCAACCGTACGGCAAAAGCTTGGCTGAAGGTTTGTGACTACCTCCAGTACAAACCGTCCCCGTTCAACGGTTTTGACCTCTTCAACCATATGGCTGACGTCGTAACGGCCCGCGGCCGTGTCGAAGCTGCTGAAGCATTCGAACTGCTCGCCAGCGAACTGGAAGAACACGTCAAGAACGGCACGACGACCGCTCCTTTCAAGGAACAGCATCGTATCATGTTCGAAGGCATTCCTTGCTGGCCGAAACTGCCTGACCTCTTCAAGCCGCTCAAAGCTAACGGCCTTAACATCACGGGCGTTGTGTACGCACCGGCCTTTGGCTTTGTTTATAACAATCTTGATGAACTCGTCAAGGCTTATTGCAAGGCTCCGAACTCCGTTTCCATCGAACAAGGTGTTGCTTGGCGTGAGGGTCTTATCCGTGACAACAAAGTCGACGGCGTTCTGGTCCACTACAACCGTTCCTGCAAACCTTGGAGCGGGTACATGCCTGAAATGCAGCGCCGCTTCACGAAGGATCTGGGCATTCCGACCGCCGGCTTCGACGGTGACCAGGCTGACCCGAGAAACTTCAACGCTGCTCAGTATGAAACGCGTGTACAGGGCTTGGTCGAAGCCATGGAAGCAAATGACGCAAAGAAGGGGAATTGACAATGGCTATCAGTGAACTGATTGAAGAATTCAAAAAAGTATCTGCCAGCCCGAAGACCATGTTGGCCAAATATAAGGGTCAAGGCAAAAAAGTAATTGGCTGCCTGCCTTACTATGTTCCGGAAGAACTCGTCTATGCTGCTGGTATGGTTCCGATGGGAATCTGGGGCAGCAACGGCAAACAGCAGATCCGTTCCAAGGAATACTGTGCAACCTTCTACTGCACGATTGCTCAGCAGTCCCTCGAAATGCTGCTTGATGGGACCCTCGATGATATTGACGGAATCATTACGCCGGTTCTGTGCGATACCCTGCGTCCGATGAGTCAGAACTTCAAGGTTGCCATGAAAGACAAGATGCCTGTTATCTTCCTGGCTCATCCTCAGGTCCGTCAGAATGCTGCCGGCAAGCAGTTCACCTATGACGCATACAATGAAGTCAAAGGCCATTTGGAAGAAATCTGCGGTCATGAAATCACCAATGATGCCATCCTTGATGCCATCAAAGTGTATAATCGCAGCCGTAAGGCCCGCCGCGAATTCTGCAAGCTGACGAACGCCCATCCTGACCTGATCCCTGCTTCTGTTCGTGCAGCCGTTCTGCGTGCAGCTTACTTCATGCTGAAGGATGAATATTCGGACAAACTGGAAGCCCTCAACAAAGAACTGGCCGCTGCTCCTGTTGGCAAGTTCGATGGCCATAAGGTTGTCGTTTCCGGAATTATCTACAATATGCCTGGCATCCTGAAAGCCCTTGATGACAACAAACTCGCCATTGCTGCTGATGACTGTGCTTATGAAAGCCGCAGCTTCGCTGTGGATGCTCCGGAAGACCTGGATAATGGCCTGCAGGCACTGGCTGTCCAGTTCTCCAAACAGGGCAACGATGTTCTCCTCTACGATCCTTCCTACCAGGAAGATACGAGAAATGAACATGTCTGCAGCCTTGTGAAGGAAAGCGGTGCTGAAGGCGTCATTGTCTTCATGATGCAGTTCTGCGATCCTGAGGAAATGGAATATCCTGACCTGAAGAAGGCGCTGGATCGTCACCACATTCCTCATATCAAAGTTGGCGTCGATCAAATGACCCGTGACTTTGGTCAAGCTACGACGGCTCTCGAAGCATTTGCTGAAAGCCTCTGATGATTGCAAAAAGGCTGTCCCTTTGGGGGCAGCCTTTTTCATATGGGGATGTTTCTGGCTGCTTTTATCAAGAGGTAATAATTATTACAAACATTACTAACGGATAAAGGAAGGAAAAAAATTCTCATGATATTTCAGTGGATTTTTCTCCTCTTTGTCTATTAATCGTGTTTAAAAAGTGTAATCCTGTTTCCTCCTGCCATTCTATGATGAGAATGGCATGTTAGCGTGACTTTGTGAAGCAAAATCTTCTCATTGGAAAATTGTCCAGTCCTTTCTTTTTATGCTCAATCGTAACCTCTGTCCATGACAAATGTGCAAACTAGGTGTTGTGTAGTAGCCGTGAAAAATTACCCAAATAGCACTATATGTTGATATTTTTCTTGCGCTCCGACCCAATATGGTGTATTCTATATGCGTAATCGCTCTGGGCGGATTCGCTTTTTATTCCACCGCTTTTTTAAGGAAAGGGAGCGGATGCTTTTATGTTTGGTCAGCAAAGGGCACGTTAGGACAGCGTGTTCTTTCACCTTCTATAAGAGAAAAATCAAGAAAGGATGAGTGCGATGGGAATGCAAGTCATAAAGCGGGATGGGTCAACTGTATCCTTTGATCGGCATAAGATCGTGGTTGCCATTCAAAAGGCCAATAAAGCAGTGGAGGAGGGAGAACGACTTCCGGAATCTGATATTGATACCATCGCCTCCTTCGTAGAAGGAAAGAAAAGGAAACGCTTCCTTGTGGAAGATATCCAGGATATGGTCGAAAAGCAGATCATGAACCGCGGCCGTTACGAACTGGCCAAAGCCTACATTATTTATCGCTACAACCGGGCCCTTGTCCGTAAAGCCAATACGACGGATGAATCCATCCTGTCTCTGATCAGCAACAAGAACAAGGATGTCATGGAAGAAAATTCCAACAAGAACGCCGTTATGGTTTCCACCCAGCGTGACCTTATTGCCGGAGAAGTATCCCGTGATTTGACGCGCCGGATTGTGCTGCCGGAAAAGATTTCCCGTGCTCATGATGAAGGTATCCTTCACTTTCATGATTCGGACTATTTTATCCAGCCCATGTTCAATTGCTGCCTTATCAATATTGGGGATATGCTGGATAATGGAACGGTCATGCATGGCAAACTCATTGAAAGCCCAAAGAGCTTCCAAGTTGCCTGCACGGTCATGACCCAGATCATTGCGTCTGTCGCGTCTGCCCAATATGGCGGACAGTCCGTTGATATTTCCCACCTGGGCAAATATCTCCGCCGCAGCCGGGATAAGTTCCGTAAACGCCTTGTGGAATCCACCCAAGGTTCACTGAGTGAAAAGGAACTCAACGAAATCCTCGATGCCCGCATGAAGGAAGAACTGGCAAGCGGTGTCCAGACAATCCAGTACCAGATCAATACCTTGATGACGACTAATGGACAGTCTCCTTTCGTAACCCTTTTCCTTCATTTGGATCCCAAGGACGAGTACATTGAAGAAAATGCTCAAATCATCGAGGAAATCCTCAAGCAACGTTTGGAAGGCATCAAGAATGAAGCCGGTGTCTACGTTACTCCGGCCTTCCCGAAACTGGTTTATGTCCTTGATGAAAATAACTGCCTCAAGGGTGGTAAGTATGATTACTTGACTGAGCTTGCTGTACGCTGCTCCATTAAACGGATGTATCCGGACTATATTTCGGCCAAGAAGATGCGCGAAAACTATGAAGGCAATGTCTTTTCCCCCATGGGATGCCGAAGCTTCCTCGTACCTTGGAAGGATAAGGATGGACACTATAAATTTGAAGGCCGCTTCAATCAAGGGGTTGTTTCCATCAACCTGCCCCAGATTGGCATCATTGCCAAGGGCGATGAGGATAAGTTCTGGAAACTCCTTGACGAACGCTTGGAACTCTGCCGTGAAGCACTTATGGTCCGTCATAATGCCCTCAAGGGGATTCGCAGCGATGTCAGCCCAATCCATTGGCAAAACGGGGCCATTGCCCGTCTAAAGAAGGGCGAAACCATTGATAAGCTCTTGGAAAATGGCTACTCCACGCTGTCGTTGGGGTATATCGGCCTTTATGAATGCACGGTGGCCATGAAGGGATGCAGCCACACGACACCGGAAGGCGAGGAATTTGCTATGCGTGTCATGAAGCACCTCAACGCGGCCTGCAAGAAGTGGCGTGCTGAATCGGGACTGGGATTCTCTCTGTATGGAACCCCGGCTGAATCCCTGTGCTACCGGTTTGCCCGCATCGACAAGGAACGCTTCGGCACTATCAAGGATATTACGGACAAAGGATACTATACCAATTCCTATCATGTTGATGTCCGTGAACATATCGATGCTTTCAGCAAATTCAAGTTCGAAAATCAGTTCCAGCCCATTTCTACAGGAGGCTGCATCTCCTATGTCGAGATTCCTAATATGAAGAAGAATCCGACAGCTGTGGAAGACCTTGTTCGCTTTATTTACGACAATATCCAGTATGCCGAATTTAACACAAAGTCCGACTACTGCCAGGTCTGCGGATTTGACGGAGAAATCAAGGTCAATGACAACTTGGAATGGGAATGCCCCCAATGTCATAATAAGGACCAGAGTAAGATGAATGTTGTGCGCCGGACCTGTGGCTATTTGGGCGAAAACTTCTGGAACGTCGGGAAAACGAAGGAAATCAAGTCCCGCGTCCTTCATCTGTAAGGGGGCCGCACCGTGAATTATGCCGCTATCAAAAAAACAGATGTCGCCAATGGACCGGGTGTCCGTGTCTCCCTTTTCGTAAGCGGCTGTACCCATCACTGTAAAGGCTGTTTCAATGAGGAAGCTTGGGATTTTTCTTATGGCAAGCCTTTTGACCAACATGCCGTCAAGGAAATCATGGAAGCCTTGGAACCTGACTATATCAGGGGCTTCTCCCTTTTGGGTGGGGAGCCCTTTGAACCGGAAAATCAAGCGGTTCTTGTTGGCGTCCTGCGCCATGTGCGTGAGCACTATCCTCAAAAGACCATTTGGTGCTACAGCGGCTATCTCTTTGATGAAGATATGCTGAAAGGGCGCTTGGGTGACCCATCCATTACGATGGAAATGCTGGGCTATTTGGACGTTCTTGTTGACGGGGAATTCGTCCTTTCTGAAAAGGACCTCAACCTGCGCTTCAAGGGCAGCAGGAACCAGCGAATCATTGATGTACCCCGCTCTCTCAAGGAAAAGAGGATTATCCTTTGGGACGGTGCGGAATTTGCCTAAGGCAAAACAGACCGTGAAGAGATGCTCCCTCTTCGCGGTCTTTTTTCTATCTCCGGATGATGAAAAGCCAAAGGCGTTCTTGGAATAGGGACTTGCCTCTTACGCATGGGCCCTATCCGTGATACAATACGAGTATGCGCTTCTTTTTTTATAAAGGAAGGTGGATTGAAATGAACCCAGCTGCGCTGTCTGAAGAGAAAATCGTAGAAATAGGGCGGGAATGCCGTCGTTATTTTCATGCTCACCCAGAGATAAGCACCCAGGAAGCGGAAACCAGTGCCAAGATTTTTTCGCTTCTTGAAGAGTGGGGGCTCTCCCCTGTAAGGGGAACGGGCCACTATGGAGTGGCGGCGACCCTCAAAGGAAAGTCAGAGGGCCCGCTGATTGCCCTTCGCGCCGATATGGATGCCCTGTCTGTAAGGGAAGAAACAGGGCTGCCCTTTGCTTCCCAAAATGAAGGCGTCATGCATGCCTGCGGTCACGATGTCCATATGGCAATCCTGCTTGAAACCGTCCTGCGGCTTCTGCAGCGCCGCGATGACTTGTTTGGATCGGTTCGTATCCTCTTTCAGCCCTCGGAGGAACTGTCACCTACAGGCGGCGCCCGGCTCATGATGAAGGATGGATTCCTTGACGGGGTCTCCGGTGTATTTGGCCTTCATGTCTGGCCTAGCTATCCCGTAGGTAGGATTGGCATCAAAGGTGGTCCCCTCATGGCTGCTTCTGACCGGTTCCGTGTCACCATCAAGGGGCGTACGGCCCACGCGGGGCATCCCCATGAGGGGGTTGATGCCATTTTGGCTGCCGCTGATTTTCTGCAGGAAGTCAGCCATATTGTTTCACGGCGTGTGAGCCCCCTTGATACAGCAACCATCAATGTGGGAACCATTTCCGGCGGGAGCCGTTACAATGTAGTGCCCGGTTCCTGTATCTTAGAGGGAACCATCCGGACCCTTAACGAAACAACGAGGGACCATATCCCCCAGTGGCTTGAGGGCATCCTGAAGGGACTTGAACAAAGCGCAGGCATCACTTATGAATTTAACTATTTTCGAGGTTATCCGGTCCTGATGAACTGGCCCAAGCCGGCTGAACTTGTCAGGCAGACGGCTCAGGAAACACTGGGCGAAGAGGCTGTCATGGCTCATGTGGAACCGGATCTTACGGCCGAAGACTTTGGCTTTTATCTTCAAAAAGTGCCAGGGGCCTTTTTGTGGCTAGGCTGCAGTACCCCTGGTACACCGGCTGCCGGGCTTCATAATGCTCGTTGCTGCCCTGATGAAAAGGCTCTTGAAGTGGGATCTCGGCTGATGGCTGGCGTAGTCATCAAGGCCCTCGCCGCCCTTTCAGCAGATCATGACTTTTTCCAAAAAGATGGAAGCCTTTCTTAGAGGCGCCGGAGTACCAAAATGCAAAGAGGTGATTTTGTGAAAATATCCATTATTGGGATCGGCGGGGTCGGAGGTTACCTTGCCGGATACCTAAAAAAATATGAATCAGGGAATCTGACCTTGATTGCTCGGAAAGATCACAAAAAGGCCCTTATTGAGCAGGGACTTTATGTGGAAAGTGATGCCTTGGGAACGCTTCATCTGCAGCTGCCTGTCGTCGAAGATGCTTCCCAGCTTCCAGCACAGGACGTCATCTTTATTTGCGTCAAGGCTGACCAATTGACGGAAGCACTGGAAAACATCAAACCCATTGTGACAGATGGAACCATCCTCGTTCCCATCATGAATGGAGCTGAGCACAAAACGTGGCTGCGCCGCATCCTTCCTGTGGGGCGTATCGTGGATACGGCCCTGTACATCAACAGTGAAATGGATGAACACTATGGAATCCATGAACGAGGCAAAGTGGTGCGTCTTTATATAGGCGGCGATGATGAAGAAGCGGTGACCGCTGTCCATAACCTGTTCATCCATCCGGGGTTTCGCTGTTATGAAACCTTGGATATCCGCCTTGAGACGTGGGAAAAGTATATTTTTAACTGTGCACTGAACCTTATTACGGCTTATTATGGAAAACCTTTGGGCAGCGTCCTTGCTGAACCAGAAAGTAAGAACCTGATCCAGGGCCTGCTTGCAGAAAGTGCGGCTGTTGCTGGCGCGATGGGTGTTATCCTGCCTAATGATCTCAAACGGACCCATTTTGAACGTATCACCCAAAAAGAAGACCGAATGGAGACGACCTCTCTTTCCCGGGATATCGTCTTGGGGCGAGCCGGTGAACTGGAACTGTTTTCCGGATTTCTTATTGATATGGCTAAAAAATATGCAGTTCCTGTCCCTGTGACCAAAAAAATAGATGAAGCCATTCGTCAAAGACTTGAGACCGTCCAAAAGGAGAAAACAAGATGAAAATCGTATTCGTCGGAGACAGCCTCGTCAGCTGCACCAATGTTGCCCTTGCCGCCACGTGGCCGGAAATTGCCGCCAAAAAGCTTGGCTTTACGGCTGTCAATCATGCTGCCGGCGGTCGCCTGACCATCCTTATGCGGGGGATGTTTTGCAGCGATGCCTTGGCAGAAGCCCCGGACGGCGTCTTTATTCAATGCGGCATCAATGATGTTCTGCTTGATGAACCCCTGGAAAAGATGAAAGAAAATATCTGCGTGACCCTTGATACGGCAAAAGAAGGCGGCATCCCCCTCATTATGCTGGGAAGCCCTATCTTGGCGCGGCCGGAAAGCACGGAAAAGGGATGGCAGCTTCCCAGTGAATTTGCTAAACATGATGCAGCCCTAAAGGCCTACCGGCAGTTCCTCAAACAAGAGGCTGCACGCCGTGACCTTCCTTTCTTTGATATGGAGGCCGTATTTGAAGCAATCCAAGAAAAAGCCAGTGAAAATCTCCTTGTTGATGGTATCCATCCAAATGAAAAAGGATATGCCGCGCTTGCCGATGCGTTTGTGGACTTTTTCCGTCCTCTTATGGGAGATCGTGTATGAGCCGTGATGTATCCGTCATGACAAGGTCTGTCATGCTCAAGATGGCCAATTCAGCGGGTCATCTTTTTGGCGGTACCCTGATGGCCTGGATGGATGAACTTTCGGGCATAACAGCACATCGTTATGTCTGGACAAGGGTGACAACGGCTGCTGTAAAGGGCATGAATTTCTATGTGCCTATTCACTATGGCCGTGTCCTTGAACTTGAAGGCCGTGTTGTTCATGTGGGCCGCTCTTCTTTGGATGTGGAAATCAAGGCCTATCTGGAACCCGTGGAAGAAGGAGGTGAGCGGGTTCTTGCCGCTGACGCCGTTTTTGTCTATGTGTCCATCAGTGAAACGGGCCGCCCCCTTCCCATTCGGCGGCATCTGGAAGGAGAAGAACCATGATTCATTACTTTACAGGGACTGGCAATTCCTATTTTATTGCCTCCCAACTGGCAACATCCCTGAACCTTTCCCTTCACGCCCTGAAAGAGGGCCCTGTAGAGGATCGGGATCCTGTTGTGGGAATCGTCTTTCCCGTCTATTTTGGGGATGCACCGGACTTTGTGACAGACGCGTTGGAAGGTCTCACGTTTCCCGGGACCCCTTATCTTTTTGCTGTAGCCACAAGTGGAACGAGTTTCGGTGCGGCTTTTCAGAGTATTGACAATGCCCTGCAAAAAAAGGGGCAACACCTTGCCTTCGCTGCCCATCTTGCCATGGTGGCAAATAGTACGCCTGCCGTGCGCCAGCATATTGCCTATGCTTATGAAAAACTCGTGACGGCGGAGAAAGCCCTGCCCCAACTTGTCCAAAAGATCAAGGACAGGACCTCTGACCGGTCCCTCATCAAGGGCTCCCTCATGGCTTCCTTTTTCCGGACTTCCTTGGGGAAGTCCCTGGGCAGACGCTGGTTCCGTCTTGGTGTGGATGCGGCGCGCTGCGTCAAGTGTGGTCTTTGCGTGCGCCTTTGTCCGGTAGGGAACCTATCCTTGGGCATGGATGCGGTTCATATGGGGAAAACCTGTACGTACTGCCTTGCCTGCCTTCACGCCTGCCCCAAACAGGCCATTACTATTCGGGAGCGGCACATCCTGAAGGAAGATCAGTACCATCATCCCAATGTCCCATTTACAGGACGGTAAAAAAAGAGGATCCCTTTCCCAAAATGGAGAGAGATCCTTTTTTGATGTCGTTACTCTGTTTTGCGGCCCGTACTTCCATAGATGATGAAACCGAGGAAGCAGGCTGCCATGAAGAGCCATTTTACAAAGACGGCGAGCCCTTGGGGCATGAACATATCGTAATACCCCTTGAGGTAGATGACCAGGATAAAGAACGGCAGGCCGTACATGAGGTAATTCTTGATGCCGGAAGGGACATTCATGCCCGTTCCTTCATTGGCTTCTGCCAGGAATCGTTCCCAGCCCCAGCCATTTTTCTTTGTGCAGAAGAGGACAAAAACAAGGCTTCCTAGTGGAAGCAGGTTATTTGATACGATGAAGTCTTCTAAGTCAAGGACGCCGGATCCCGGTCCCAGAGGCTGGAAGTCCGACCAGAGGTTGAAACCCAGAACGCAGGGAAGCGATAGGGAAATAATGAGGACAATGTTGATGAGGACGCTCTTGCGACGGGTCCATCCCTTGAGGTTCATGCCAAAGGCAATGATGTTTTCGAAGACGGCAATGACGGTTGACAGTGCAGCAAAGGAGAGGAAGATGAAAAAGAGCATGCCCCAAATCTGTCCGCCGGGCATCTTTACAAAGAGGTTTGGAATGGTGAGAAAGATCAGGCTTGGTCCTGCATCAGGCTTGATGCCATAGGCAAAGCAGGCCGGGATGATGATGAATCCTGCCATGAGGGCAACAAAGGTATCAAGTGCCGTAATGGTGACCGCTTCTCCGAGGAGACTGCGGCCATGGGGAAGATAGGCCCCAAAGATCAGCATGGCTCCGATTCCGATGGAGAGGGTGAAAAATGCCTGGCTCATTGCGGCGAAGATGACATTGCCCCAGCCAATTTTTGCAAGGGCATCAATGTTCGGTACCAGATAAAAACGGATCCCCGCTTCGGCTCCCTCAAGGAAGAGGGAATGGACGGCAAGGATGACCATGAGGCCTAGGAGAAGGACCATCATAAATTTGGTAATGCGCTCCACTCCATTTTGGATTCCGAAGAAGCAGACCACAAAACCAAATAGGCAGGCAAGAATCATCCAAAACCCCATGGTCCTGGGGCTTTGGAGCATGGCTCCAAAGGTTGCGACGACGGTCTTCGGCGCGGCGCCTACAAAAGTTCCGATGAAATGGAGATAACAGTAATAGAGCATCCAACCCGTGACGGTCGTGTAGTACATCATGAGCATATAGCATCCTATAATGCTGATCCATTTGAAATGATGCCAGCGGGTTCCCTTTGGTTCCAGGATATCAAAGCTGCGGGCCGCACTGCGCCGGCTGCCGCGGCCAATACCGAATTCACAGATCATCACCGGAATGCCCATGATCAGCAGGAAAAAAAGATAGATGAGGATAAATGCGGCACCGCCAAACTGGCCGCAGAGATAGGGAAATTTCCAGACATTCCCGATGCCAATGGCGCATCCAGCGGATACAAGGATGAAACCAATGCGGGTGGCAAAAGAGTCCATAGGATTATTGCTGTCGTTCATGCTAGACACCTGCTTTCTTTATAAAGAGTGGAATCAGCGTGGTTTTATCGGTTTGATCGGCGTAGGCGGAGCTGCGTGAAGGGGCTGCTGCACGGGAGACTGAGGCGGGGTAGACGGCGTGGATCCCTTGGGAAGGGATTTTTGCCCCGACTGAGGAAGGCCCGGACTCATGGGCTGACGCACGCCGGTCTCTTTTTTCGCTTTTTTCAGGGCGCGGGCCTTATCCGCCTGCTGGCGTTTGACCATTTCTTCCTGGCGGGCTTTTTCCCGTTCTTTTGCTTTTAGGGCTGTATTTTGGAAAAAGAGGCCCCCTGCAAGGAGTGCCATTAAGAAAAGAGCAATGACGGTTGTGATCCTGCCGTGGGAACGTGGGCTGTCCGTTTTTTGGGATGCCCTATGGAAAGGAAAGACCATGGGGAAACCTCCTTTTTTGTTTGGAATAACATGATTCCATTATTTTACTATTCATTGAAGAAAAGTGAAATAGGAAATGTGAAAAAAGTGTGGGAAAAAGGGACGTTTTGATAACATTGCTTCTTTTGAAACAGCTCAGACTAAGGAAATGCCCTTGCTGCGGTACGTAATGCCTATTTTGAGGACACGATTTCTTGAAATCTGTCATTTTTAGAGGCCCTTATTTTATGTTATAATAACAGGGATTCGCTTTTATTGAAGCGGGAAGGAGCCTTTTCGACCGATGCATAAAAAATACTTCTTCTTTGATATCGATCAGACCTTGGGGGTAGGCATTACTAAAGTGGTTCCTCCTGATACACAGTACTGCCTTGATGAACTTCAGCGATGCGGTCATTTTGTGGCCCTTGCTACGGGACGGCTCCAGTATGATGCGGCGCAGTTTGCTTCTGCTCATGGTATTGGCAGTCTCGTTGCCGATGGCGGGAACAGCCTTACTGTAGACGGCAGGCTCCTCCAGATGGAAGGCCTTCCCCTTGAGCCGGTAAAGGCCCTTCTTCGCGATTTGGAGCAGCGCCGTCAGCCTTGGGCGGTGGTGATTGACAACACCTATGACCGTTATACGCCCTATGCGGATTATCCGCGGGATGATCCGCACAACTATATGAATACTCTTGTTGGGCCGGTAGATATCGAGTCCCTGCAGAACGTCTATAAAGTGACTTATGCGCGGGAAAAGGCAGGAAAGTCCCCTGCGCCAACCCATGGCTTGCCTCATTTACCTTTTATCGACGATACCTATCTTGTGGAACCTGTTGATAAGGGGAAGGGGATTGAGAAAATGATGGCCCTGCTGCATGCCAATCCGCATGATGCCGTGGTTTTTGGTGATGGCCTCAATGATCTTGCCATGTTCCGTAAGCCTTTTTTTTCCATAGCTATGGGGAATGCTCGCCCAATCCTCAAAAAGCGAGCTGATTATATCACCAAAGACGTTGACAAAGGGGGCATCCTCTATGCCTGCCGCCATTTTGGCTGGCTGCCGGAGGATCCTGCTGCACCGTTTTAGGAAAGGAGTCGTTATGCTCGGAATTGGTCTCATCCTTGCACTTTTGGCTGTAAGCTTCATTGGTCATAATATGAGCATGGTCTATTCCTGCCTGATCCTATTGGCCCTGCGTTTCCTGCTGCCCCACAGCGCTCTTGAGTATGTCGCTGGTCACGGGATCAACTGGGGAGTGATTATCCTTACTGTTGCCATCTTGGTTCCTATTATTGACGGCCGGATCGGTCCGGCGGAAATGAAAGCCAGTCTTTCAGGCGGCGTTGCTATCTTGGCGCTTTTTATTGGTCTGCTTGTCGCCCTACTGGGTCGGTGGGGAATCGCCATGATGACGACCGATCCCCAGATTACCCTGACCCTTATGATTGGAACTGTCCTTGGCGTTATTTTCTTCAAGGGAGTTGCCGTAGGACCTCTGATTGCCGGGGGTATAACCTATGTGATCCTGACCGTCTTGAAGATGCTGGGATTCATGGGTTCCTAAGAAAGGAAGTCTTAAATATGAATAAGCAGAACCGGTTCTTTCGCCATAAGGGACTTGCAGGGGCACTTGCCATGGTTGCTGTCATTCTTGCTGTGGCCTTTGCTGCGGGCTATCATTTGCCTGATGCGGCAGCTAAAAAAGGAAAGGAAACCGCAGCCCTGACGGAGACACAAAAACAAATGCCTCAAAAGGCACCGGAACCGGCTATTTCCCCGGAAAAGGCAAAGGAAGCCGACCGCAAGGAGTCTATTAGCCTTGACGCGTCAAAAAGCTACCATATTATAGTCGAAAAGAAGGCCCATCGACTGTCCCTTCTGTTGGGGGATACCGTGGTCCGTTCCTATGGCTGTGCCATTGGTAAGGGCGGCCTCGGACAGAAACAGCGGCGCGGTGACAATATGACCCCCGTTGGGACTTTTACGGTTGATGAAATTGATGATGCTTCTTCCTGGCCCCATGACTTTGGCGATGGACGGGGTGAAATTGCCGGGGCTTATGGCCCTTGGTTCATCAGCCTCGATACAGAGGCCCTTAGCGGAGGCGCTTGGGATGGCATTGGGATCCATGGAACCCATGATCCTCAAAGTATTGGGACGGATGCATCTGAAGGATGTATCCGTCTTCACAACGAAGACCTTCAGGAATTGCGTTCCGTCGTCAAGGTGGGCACTGTCGTTGAAATTAAAGACTAAGGATTGCGCTTTGTTGCTGGCAAGGCAGATTCCCTGAAAGGAATCTGCCTTGCGGTCATTTCAAAGGGAAAGGAGAAACTCATATGGCAGAAACTTCACAGCAGAATATTTTGGGCTATGCTCCCATTGGAAAACTTCTTAAATCGTTTGCTTGGCCTGCCATCATATCCATGGTGGCCAATGCTTTATATAATGTGGTCGATCAGATCTTCATTGGCAATGCCGTTGGTTATCAAGGCATTACGGCAGCGACCGTTACTTTCCCCATTGTGACCATCAGCATTGCAGTCAGCGGTCTTATCGGGATTGGGTCTTCCGCTTACGCGGCGATTCTCTTGGGTGAGGGCCGTCGTGAGGACGCGGAAACGGTTCTCAATACCCAAACGACAGCTGGTCTTTTTGTGGGAATCGTTCTTATGGTTTTGGGACTTTTTTATCTGGACCCGCTGCTGCGCGTTTTTGGTGCTACTGATGCTACGCTTGCTTATAGCCGTGATCTGGGTGGGGTCTATATCTTGGGCCTTCCTGTGACGATGCTCATGATTGGATGGTCCAATATGGCCCGTACAGATGGTGCACCTTTATTTTCCATGAAGGCCCTGCTTTCAGGGGTCTTTTTGAACTGCATCCTTGATCCGGTCATGATTTTCCTGCTTGGATGGGGCGTCCTTGGTGCCGGGATTGCCACCGTGACCGGACAGATTGTTTCAGCGCTGCTGCTTTTCCAATATTTTTGGCACCATGGCACGCTGCGCTTAAAAAAAGCAAAGCTCTGTCATCCGGATTTTTTAAAACTGCGCCGTGCTGTCGCCATTGGCGCTTCCAGCTGCCTGGTCCAGGTGAGTGCCACCATCATGCAGATTATCCTCAACAATTCCCTCCTTTACTATGGCAATCAGGCGGCTGTCGGTGGGGATGCAGCCATTGGAGCCATGGGGATTGTCATGAAGGTCAATATGATCTTTATCTCCATTTCTGTCGGCATTGGGATTGGGGCTGGGCCCATTATCGGGTTCAATACAGGTGCGAAACACTACGACCGCGTGCGCAAGGCATATTTTCTGGCCGTCCGATATGCCCTTTTGGTAACGACTGTAGGCTGGATTGCGTGCGAAACCATTCCTCATGTGCTGCTTCAGTTCTTTGGGAGCTCGGATGCGCCGCTTTTCCTCCACTTTGCCCAGGATGCCATGCGGATTTTCTTGGGTGGCGTCTTTACGGCAGGATTCCAGATTATTTCAACAAGCTATTTCCAGGCGACCGGTCAGCCGCTTAAAGCGTCCATCCTTTCCATGCTGCGTCAATTTTTCCTGCTCGTTCCTTTAACGCTGATTATGCCTCTTTACTATGGGCTGTATGGAATCCTTTATGCCGGACTTGCTGCTGATTTCATTTCCACCTTGGTCATCATCCTGTTTGTATGGAAAGAAGCTAAACGACTTGACTCACGAGCCTAATAATCGCGATTATTAATTCTAATAATACTTATTAAAAATAAATCAAAGCTTTAATGTGGCATGGCGCCTAGTACTTAAAAAAAATAACCTTGACTAATTTAAAGGTAATGATTAAAATATAGTCAGATAATCATTATTAACTATTAAAATGGGTTTAGTGATGAGCGCATCTTTTGGAGGAAAGGGCGCAGACGATATTTTTTACGGGAGATGATTGATTATGTATACTGCCTCCGAACTTGCCAAGATCCTTCGGGATAATGGGTGCAAGGTCACGCCGCAGCGACTGGCTGTGTATGACATGCTTTCCCATACGACGGAGCATCCGACCGCAGAAATGATTTACCAGAAGGTCAAGGAACAATATCCGACGATGAGTTTTGCTACAGTTTATAAATCTGTAGAAATCTTCAGCAAGCTTGGTGTTATCCAAGTGCTCAACACAGGGGAGGACAGCTTCCGCTACGATGCCAAGACGAGTGAACATCCTCACATCAAATGCACGAAATGTGGACGCGTCAACGACGTTTCCCATCTGGATGCAAGAGCTGTGGAAAGCCTTGTTGAAAATGAGACGGGCTTCAAAGTCAATGGTCATCAGTTCTATTTCTACGGAATCTGCCCGGATTGTCAGAAGAAATAAGGGTGATGAGAAAACACCGGACTGTTAAAGTTCGGTGTTTTTTTACATCTCCGCCACGAATTTGTTATAATTAGGCGTATACTGTTGGGGTAAGACCCATTTTTATCAAGGCTGCTTCCAATGGTGATACATAAGGCCTAGGACATGATCCTGGGTCAATTGAGAGAAAACCAGGTATTTTCTATGAAAACATCGTTCAAAATTTCTGTTCTTGCCAGTGGAAGTAGGGGGAATGCCGCCCTTATCCAAGTTGGCCCGACGGCAATCCTCATCGATGCCGGGATTTCCTGCCGGCGGATTGTCCAAGGACTCAAAGAGAGGAACCTTTCGCCGCGTGACCTCGGCGGGATTTTTCTCACTCATGAGCATAAGGACCATATTGCAGGTCTTGAGGTTTTTGCACGGACCTATGGAGAGGTTCCCATCTTTGCTAGCGAAAAAACCTGGACCCGCCTTCCTTTTCGGCGTACCATGAACCGTGACCAGATGCGTGTCCTTCCTAGAAGCTGCGTGGTAGGCGGCCTCCGGATCCAACCTTTTTCAATTCCCCATGATGCCATTGACCCTGTCGGTTATGAGATTTTCTATAATGAACGCAAATGCACTTATCTTACAGACTGCGGCTTTGTGACAAAGACCTGTGAACAGGCCGTTGATGGAGCAGAAGCCTTGATCCTTGAGGCAAACCATGATGAGGATATGGTGCGGGGTGGTCCTTATCCAGCACCGTTAAAGGCCCGAATCCTCGGGCAGGAAGGCCATTTATCAAATCGTGCCGCGGCAGATCTCCTGGAGAAGGTGGATGTGCCGCCTGAGGTTGTCTTTTTGGCTCATCTGAGCGAAATGAATAACTCACCGCGCCTTGCCTATGATACGGTGAAAAGCGTCTTGGAAGACAATCCCAGGACGCGGGATGTGACCCTATATGTAGCCAGTCAAAAAGAGGCGGTCAGCAATTTTTCCTTGAAATAAGGTGAATCCATGAAAAAGAAGTACTTGTTTCTCAGCGGCTTACTTTCGGCCCTGCTCTTAGTGGGGGTATCCCCAGTCCAAGCCGCGCCGGAGGTATACCAAACAAAACAAGAGGCAGAGGCCGCCCTTAAGGCTCATGCCAAGGAAATCCACGAAAATACACTGCGCTATGGCGTCAGCGTAACAGAAGGCAGTAAGCTCGTCGAAGACAATCGTCTCTATAAAGATGGCAAGATGCCTCCCCTTACGGAGAAAATGGATGTTCTCAACGCTCTTTTTAGCAGTATGCTGAAAAAGGAGAATCTTGACTTGAAGGTCCGTACCCTTCGCGTAGCAAAAGATGAGGGAAAGGTTACCATTGGGAATCCGACCCTCTTTTTCCGAGCGGTCGACCTGTCGGATTATAAGATTGTTGAGCTTGGAAAGAATCGGCGCGTTGCTATACCCGTGGAGTTCATCGTTCTTCATCGAAAGGATGCGGAAAAGGCTTTGAGCCTCGTTCCGCTTGGCTATCTGGAAGAAGATAGGAATGGGAAGAAAACCTATGCTCTGCTTGATTTTGAACATTACAGTACAAAGGAACTCGGCGCCCTCAAGGAAACGAAGGACCTAGTGAAAGCGCGTCGGACAAAAATTGCTAAGGAAAGCCGTGATGAGGCCATCGCAGGCCTTCTATTTGCAATGAAGCAAGAATCTGCAGCAGCTCCTTCCAAGGCAGCTGCTCTGCAATAACAATAGAGGGGGAAGCCATCTATGAAAAAGCATATTACTGAGAAAACCCTGATGAAAAAGACCTTGCTTGCCCTTGCTGCCATGAGTGTCAGCATGAGCATCTTTGCTGCCGGCTGCGGCTTTGCGGGAAAAGCTCCGGAAAAGGAGAACTCGACGTCCAAGCCCGCTGTCACGCAAGAACAGAAAATGCAGGAAGTCGAAAAGAATATGAGCTCGGCGCGCAATACGCCGATTGTGAAGGCCGCCAAGAAGGTTGGTCCTACGGTTGTTGGAATCACAAACAAGGCCTTGGTACGGGATTATTTCAACAGGACCCAGCTTGTTGAAAAGGGCGTCGGGTCAGGTGTCATCTACAGTAAGGATGGGCTTATCGCGACCAATAACCATGTCGTCGAAGGCGCCAAGGAACTTGTCGTCAGTCTGCCGGACGGAAGGACTTATCCGGGCCGCGTGTTGGGGACGGATCCAACGACGGATCTTGCTGTTGTAAAGATTGATGCCAAGGAAGATCTGCCTGTTGCTGAATTTGGCGATTCCGACAGTCTGATGGTCGGTGAGCCTGCCATTGCCATTGGCAATCCCCTGGGTCTTGAATTCCGCGGTTCGGTTACAACGGGCGTCATCAGTGCTCTCAACCGTTCTGTCGATGTGGGGGAACGAAATTTTAAATTGATCCAGACCGATGCTGCCATTAATCCGGGCAATTCAGGCGGAGCCCTTGTCAACGCCGATGGGCAGGTCATTGGAATCAACAGTGCCAAAGTCGCCGTAAGCGGTGTTGAAGGCATTGGTTTTGCCATTCCCATCAACGAAGCAAAGCCAATCCTGGAAGCGCTGGCAAAAAATGGGCGGGTTGCCCGTCCCTTTCTCGGTGCCAGCCTCATCGATGAAGAAACAGCTCAGCGACTGGGGTTTGGACTCGATCTTCGGGGCGGTCTCTTTGTTGCGAAACTGGTGGCCGGCGGACCTGCTTATCAAGGCGGGATCAGACCTAATGACATTATTCTTAAGTTTAATGGAAAGGCTGTGAAGACCGTGGCCGCCCTTCGGGATGCCCTGAATGCCTGCAAGGTCGGTGACACGGTGCCTGTCACGATCCTTCGCGGCGATGATGAAGTGGATAAATCCGTGACGCTGACGGAAATCCCGAGGACCAACTCGTGATTCGCATCACCCTTGCCTGTGTAGGGCGCCTCAAGGAAGACTATCTAAAACGTGCCGAAGCGGAGTTTGTAAAACGTCTCGGCGCCTATTGTCAGCTTGAGACCAAAGTCATCATGGAGGAAAAGATGCCGGATCGGGTATCTTCCCAAGAAGAAAGGCAGATCCTTCAAAAGGAAACAGACCGTCTTTTACGGATCATCCCGGAGCATTCTTTCGTCATTCTCCTTGATCTTAGGGGAAAGGAACTTTCTTCCCCTCAGTTTTCGCAGAAATTGGAAGCTCTTATGGTCCAAGGTGTCAGCCACCTGACTTTTGTCATTGGCGGTCCTTTTGGGTATACCGATGAACTGCGGAAAAGGGCCGATTTTCGTTGGTCCTTTTCACCGCTTACTTTTACCCATCAAATGATTCGTATCCTTCTTTTGGAGCAGGTTTATCGTGCCTTCAAGATTATGCGAAACGAAAAATATCATCACTAAGGAACCTACCGTATGAATCGAAAAGTTGACCTACATCTTCATACCATTGCGTCGGATGGTAGCTGGACGCCCCGGGAAGCGGTTCTTGCCGCCAAAAAGGCAGGACTCGGAATCATGGCTGTGACCGATCATGATTCTCTTGGAAGCGTGGCTCCTGTCATGAAACTTGCCCCCAAAGAGGGCATCGAGGTGATTGCCGGCGTTGAGATGTGCAGTACTTATGAAGGGCGCTGCTTTCATATCCTAGGCTATGGGTTTGATTGCTCGAACCCTATTCTTCTAGCACATCTTGCCCATAACTGCCGTCTTTTGGAAGAAACGGATGAAAGGGCCATTGGAATCCTATCTGAAGAAGGCTGGCCCGTTTCCATCAAGGAGTATCGGGCCTATGTCTATGATCCGCGCCGCGGCGGTTTCAAGGCCCTCTTTTATCTCATCGATAAGGGGCTATGCCGGGATGTAAAGGACTTTTTCAGCCGCATCTTCATTAAGAAGCGGGGCCTTGATTTTCCTGTTTTTCCCTCTATCGAAGAGACCGTGGCGACCCTTCACAAAGCTGGCGGGGTGGCCCTTTTGGCCCATGCGGCAAGCCACTTTCATGGCCCGGGGCTTGCTAGGACTTTGGAGGCAGTAGGGGAAAAGCCTCTTGATGGCTTTGAATGCTATCATCCTGCCCACAGCAAGGAAGATACAAAGACCCTCCTTGCCTACTGTCAGCAGCACCATAAGCTCATCAGCGGCGGCAGCGACTGTCACGGCCGTTTTGTTGACGGGCGCATCATCGGTCATCCGGATATCCATGAATCGGAAATCCGCCTCTTCTAAAGAGGAACGGACCTATGGTAAAATAATTAGAGCGGACATGGCGCGCCTTTTGTGGAGCGCCTTTTTCTTTAGCACTGTCAAGAAAAGGGGAGAACAACATGACAAAAGCTAAGGTTTATATGACGGATTTTCGTGTTCCTGTGGGACTTAGCCTGCCGGAAAAGCTCAAGCGCCTGTGTCGTCGTGCGGGTATGGAAAAGGAAATTGATTTTGAAGGAAAGTATACGGCCATTAAGATGCATTTTGGGGAACTGGGCAATCTGGCATCCCTGAGACCCCAGTACGTCCATGCGCTGGCAGACCTTGTAAAGGAAGCCGGCGGCCTGCCCTTTTTGACAGACTGCAATACCCTGTATCCCGGCAGCCGTAAAAATGCGCTGGAACATCTTGAATGTGCAGCCCTAAATGGCTACAACCCGATTACAACGGGCTGTCAGGTCCTCATTGGTGATGGGCTGCGAGGCACCGATGAAGTGGAGGTCCCGGTTCCAGGAGGGGAGTATATCAAGAAGGCAAAGATCGGCCGCGCTATCATGGATGCTGACGTCTTCATCAGTTTGGCGCATTTCAAGGGCCACGAATCAACGGGTTTTGGCGGTGCCATCAAGAATATCGGCATGGGCTGCGGAAGCCGGGCCGGCAAGATGGAGCAGCACTCTTCTGGAAAACCTGTTGTCGATGAGTCGCTCTGCCGTGACTGCAAACGCTGCGCCAAGGAATGCGGTTCGGATGCCATCACTTACGAAAAGGGCAAGGCCCACATCGATAAGACGCGATGCACTGGCTGCGGCCGCTGTATCGGGGCGTGTTCCTTTGATGCCATTGAAACCGTGGAGTGGGATGCCAACGAGCTGCTTGACCGTAAGATGGCGGAATATGCCTTGGCCGTCGTTCATGGTCGGCCTGCTTTCCATGTGAACCTCATTGTCGACGTGTCGCCCAATTGTGACTGCCATGGGGAAAATGACGCGCCTATCCTGCCTAACCTCGGCATGTTTGCGTCCTTTGATCCTGTCGCCTTGGATCAGGCCTGTGCGGACGCCTGCCTTGCCGCTTCTCCCTTGATGAACAGTCAACTTTCTGATCATCTGGCCGAGAAGGGATGGGAGAACCATCAAGATCATTTTCTTGACAGCAATCCCCGTGTCGATTGGAAAACGACGCTGGAGCATGCAGAAAAGATCGGTCTTGGTACCCGCGACTATGAACTTGTGGTCATGAAATAAGGAGAAGTTATGTCCGATTATCAAATCAGCCCCGTCTATCCCGGCGATACCCGTACCTTGGCAGATGTTAAGGCTTTGCTGCAGCAGGAAGGAATTCGCCTTGATTCCCATGTGGATTACACTTGCGTCATGTACGATGAAGAGTACCATGCTATCGCCACGGGCAGCTGCTTTGGCAATACCCTGCGCTGCCTGGCTGTTAGCCATGACCATCAGGGTGAAAGCCTCATGAATGAGATTGTGTCCCATCTCATCCAGTATGAATATGACCGAGGAATCATCCACCTCTTCCTTTATACAAAATGTTCATCAGCCCTCTTTTTTGGAGATCTGGGTTTCCATGAAGTTGCCCGGGTGCCAGATCAGGTTGTTTTTATGGAAAAGGACCCGAATGGCTTTACCTGCTATTTGGATCACCTGGCGGAAAAAAAGACGCCCCAAGGGCGCATTGCTGCTATTGTAATGAATGCCAATCCCTTTACCTTGGGACACCGTTATTTGGTGGAGCAGGCCTGTAAGGAAAATGATTGGCTCCATCTTTTCATGGTCAGTGAAGATGCCAGCTATTTTCCCTATGCGGTCCGTAAGCGGCTCATCAAAGAGGGGACTGCCGACCTTAAGAATATCATTTATCATGACAGCGGTCCCTATATTATCAGCAGTGCCACGTTCCCCAGCTACTTTCAAAAAGATGATTTGGCGGTCATAGAAAGTCATGCCAACCTGGACCTTGCTATTTTTGTAAAGATTGCCGAGCGGCTCGGCATCAAGGCTCGCTATGTGGGGGAGGAACCGACAAGTACCGTCACGCGACGCTATAATGAAATCATGGCCCAGCGCCTTCCTGAAGCGGGTATCTGCTGCCGCATCATTCCCCGCAATGTAAAAGACGGGGAAACAGTGAGTGCCTCAACGGTCCGCCGAGCCCTGCATGACGGGGATTGGGAGACCGTGGCCCGCATGGTTCCGGAAGTCACCCTTGCATTTCTACAAAGTGACGAAGCTCGTCCCATCCTAGCCCGCATCTGCAAGGATGACCTCAAAAATATTGTTCATTACTGATATCAAAGAGGCTGTGAAGAAATGATGGATTCATTTTTTGCGGCCTCTTTTTTTCTTTTCTTGGTAATTTGATTTTTCCTTGGCAAGGTGGACATGGCTGTCTTGATGGCAGGACGTGGGAGGTAACGGCACGTGGGTAGAAGGAAAAGCCCCCAGGCAAGGCTCTCCTACGTGAAACGAATCCTTGTACGATGAGGCATGGATCCACGGTTTCCAAGTCATCTTTCTTAAGCTATGGGTTCACACTCTGTATCCATTCGGCCTGATTCCTGGTCTGAGGAATGACCAGTGTGCCCCTTGCTATTCCTACTGTTTTCGGGTATAATAAATTGTCAAAATTCCATATGCTCATCAAGAGTGGCGGAGGGAATGGCCCTATGAACCCACAGCAACCATGGCCTCATGGCCAACGGTGCTAAATCCTGCAATGTAATGATTGTAAGATGAGAGAAGATAAGGACTCTCATCGTGAGAGCCTTTTTTCTTACCCAAAGGAGGAATCATGAGAAAATTCTTTACGTCAGAATCCGTAACCGAGGGACATCCTGACAAAATTGCCGATCAGATCTCTGACGCTGTCCTGGATGCTATCCTTGCCAAAGATCCCTATGCCCGCGTTGCCTGTGAAACGCTTGTGGCAACCGGTCAGATCCATGTGGTTGGGGAAATTTCCACGGACTGCTATGTTGATATTGCCAAGATTGCCCGCCAGACCGTTATTGATATCGGCTATGACCGTGCCAAATACGGGTTTGATGGATCGACCTGCGGCGTCCTCATCTCCATTGATGAACAGTCCCCGGATATTGCTCAGGGCATCAATGAATCGGATGAAGCCAAGCAGGGTAAAGAGGACAGTGATGACAAGATCGGTGCCGGTGATCAGGGCATGATGTTTGGCTATGCCACGGATGAAACGCCGGAATATATGCCGCTTCCCATTTCGCTGGCCCACCGTTTGGCCCGTCGCTTGGCTGAGGTTCGCAAGAATGGAACCCTGCCTTACCTGCGTCCTGATGGAAAGACACAGGTGACCGTAGAGTATGACGGCGATTGCCCTATCCGCGTCGATACGATTGTTGTGTCGGCCCAGCACAGCGAAGAGGTCAGTCAGGAAACCCTGCGTCGGGATATCATGGAACAGGTCATCCGTCCCATTGTTCCCGAGGGGTTCCTCGATGAAAAAACCAAATACCATATCAATCCGACAGGCCGTTTTGTAATCGGCGGCCCCCAAGGTGACTCCGGACTGACAGGCCGGAAGATCATTGTTGATACCTATGGCGGCATGGCCCGTCACGGCGGTGGTGCGTTCTCCGGTAAAGATCCAACGAAGGTGGATCGTTCCGCTGCTTATGCAGCCCGTTATGTAGCAAAGAATGTTGTTGCAGCTGGACTTGCCAAACGCTGCGAAATCCAGCTTGCCTATGCCATTGGTGTGGCTCGGCCCGTTTCCATCAGCGTCAATACGTATGGAACAGGGGTCATCGATGATGCCCAAATTGCAGATCTCATCGAAGAGACCTTCTCCCTGACGCCGGCAGGAATCATTCGCAGCCTTGACCTGCGCCGCCCGATTTACAAACAGACCGCGACTTACGGACATTTTGGCCGGACAGACGTAGACTTGCCTTGGGAGCGGCTTGATAAAGTGGATGAACTGAAAAAGGCGTTGAATTGATATGGATTATGCAAAGGTTGCTGTCAACCTGCCCCTTAAGAACCTCTTCCGGCAATTTACCTACAAGGTTCCTCCCAGCCTGGACTTTATTGGTGAAGGCTGGCGGGTCGTGGTGCCTTTCGGACGGCAGCTCCTGGAAGGCTTCATCGTAGAGGCAGATGAAGCTCCTGATGCCAGCCTTGCAATCAAATCCATTGTCGACGTCGTCGGGACGGAACCTTGGTTTGATGAGGAGATGCTGGGAACTGCCCACTGGATTGCCCAGTACTACCTCTGTCCTTTGGCAGAGGCCCTGCGGCTTTTTATTCCTGGCAAAAAAAGCATTGCTGCCGTAGGACGCTACTATGCTGAGCCCGGTGCAGAAGGGCTCCTTTCCGAAAGGGAAAGGAGCCTTTACACCTATTTAGCCCAAGAAGGGGCCATGACACGCCGAGAGATTGCCCGTCTTGAGGGGGGGGAAGGGGCCCTTAAAGGCCTGATCACCAAGAAAGCGGTTTCCTTGACCTATGAAGTTACCTATAAACTTAAGGAAAAATTCGAACGGACCGTTGCTCTTTCGACAGATGGTCTCGCCCAGAAAGAAGCGGGGATTCTGCGCGGGAAAGGACAGCTCCTTGTTCTTTCCCTTCTGCAAGGAACGAATCCGCTTCCTGTGCGTGTCCTTGAGGACCGCGGCGTATCAGCTGGCGTCATCCGGAACCTTGTGTCAAAAGGCATCCTTACCGAAGGAAAGCAGCGGGTCCTGCGTGACAGCTACCATGCGGACGCTGCTCCCAGGGATGAAATGATCCTTACCGATGAGCAGCAAGCGGCCATCAATGCCGTCGAAATCTGCCGCAAGAGGGGAACGTTCCATACGTTTCTTTTGCGTGGGGTGACCGGAAGCGGTAAGACCGAGGTCTATCTGCGCCTGACCGATAAGGCTCTGCGGGATGGAAAACAAGTCATGGTCCTGGTACCTGAAATTGCCCTTACGGATCAGATTGTGAAACGCTTCAAGTCCTGGTTTGGCAATGCTGTCGCCGTGGCCCATTCCAAATTATCGGCCTCGGAACGGGCTGATGTCTGGGACCGGATGAGAAACGGAAAGGCCCGCGTCCTGATTGGGGTTCGGAGTGCCGTTTTTTGTCCTTTCAAGGATTTGGGACTTGTCGTCATCGATGAAGAACACGAAAGTACCTACAAGCAGGAAGAACGGCCGGGCTACAACGCCCGCCTTGTTGCCCAAGTAAGGGCCAACGCTCACGGTGCGCCTGTCGTCTTGGGTAGCGCAACGCCGGATCTGGAAACGTACTACTGGGCCCAAAAAGGACGCTATACGGAACTTATCATGAATGAGCGTGCCCATAAGGGGGCTCATCTGCCGGCCGTTTCCATTGTCGATATGCGGGAAGAGCTGCAAAAAGGCAATAAAAGCGTCTTTTCCGATACGCTCCGTGATGCCATTGAAGAGACGGTCAAGTCCGGTGAGCAGGCTATTATCCTGCTTAACCGCCGCGGTTTTTCGACTTTTGTCATGTGTCGTGACTGCGGTGAATCAATCCAGTGTCCCAATTGTGCCGTCGCCCTTGTGTATCATGCCAAACAGGCACAGCTTGTCTGTCATTACTGCGGTCACACAGAACCGGTACCTAAGGTCTGTCCCAAATGCGGGAGCAAACGGATCCGTTTTTTTGGAACGGGAACGGAAAAGGCAGAAGAGAGTCTCAGGACCCTCTGCGAAGGCATCCGTCCCTTGCGGATGGATCAGGATACGACGGCAAGGAAATTTTCCCATGAAAAGATCATGCGCGCTTTTCGCAGCGGCGAGTACAACGTCCTTTTGGGAACACAGATGGTTGCCAAGGGACATGATGTGCCCAATGTGACTCTTGTCGGAATCCTTTCTGCTGATTCCACCCTCAACTTGCCTGACTTTCGCAGCGGTGAGCGCTGTTTTGCCCTTTTGACACAGGCGGCTGGCCGAGCCGGGCGGGGGGATAAGCCGGGACGTGTTATTTTTCAGGCCTACGATGCGGAAAATCCTATCCTGCGCATGGCGGCCGAACAAGATTACGTATCCTTTGCCAGGGATGAGCTGAAGCAGCGTCAGGATCTTCAATATCCGCCGTTTGTGACCATGCTGAAGATGACGGTTCATCATGAAAGTGAGACAAAAGCCTTGGAACTTGCCCAGCGCTTTGTTAATGCCTTGGAAGCCTTTCAGTTGGAGTCTAAGGTGCCATACCAGATCCTTGGGCCCTTTCCGGCCCTTGTGCCCGTTGTTAACAGGGTCTGGCGCGTCAATGTCCTCATCAAGAGCCAGCATATGAAGCCAATCAAGGACTGGATCCGGGCTTCTGGATTTCTGGAAAATGGAAACCTATATTTTGATGTCGATCCCATCAGCGTTATCTAGAGGCCATTGCAGGGCCATCTGCAATGGCCCTTTTTGGCTTTGCGGCATTGCCGTCTAAAAACGTGCATTCCCCTGGTCATATGTGATAAAATAAAGGGTAAAATAACTGCGTCAAGGCCCACTTTTCCTGAGTGGGAAGAAAAAGACCGCATGAATGATAAAAAGGAGAGAACCATGTCCCTATTACCGATTGTAAAAGTTGGGGCTCCAATCCTTCGCGAGAAGGCAGAAGCCGTTACCCGTTTTGATAAGAAATTGGAAAAGACCCTGAAAGCCATGGCTGAATCCATGTATGCCAACAACGGCTGTGGCCTGGCTGCTCCCCAAATTGGCCTTTCCAAGCGTATGATTGTCATTGATGCCGACGATGGGGCAGGCATCCGGGAGTTTGTAAATCCTGTCCTTTCTGAATTCAAAGGCGAGGAAATCGATACGGAAGGATGCCTCAGCGTGGATGATTATGAAGGGGAAGTTAAACGCGCGGCTGAAGTGACGGTCCGGTTCCAGGACCGCAAAGGCGGTCATTGGCGCCTTACAGCAAGCGGGCTCCTAGCTCGTGCCCTGCAGCATGAATGTGATCATTTGGATGGGATCCTCTTCATTGATCGGGCCTTGAGCCTGAGCCCCAAAAGGAAGGCGGAATAAATCGTGAAGCTTGTATTTATGGGAACCCCGGAATTTGCTGCCTCCAGTCTCCGGGCCTTAGTGAAACAGCAAAAACATGAGATTCTTGCTGTTGTGACCCAGCCGGACCGTCCCAAGGGACGGGGCCATAAGCTGATGATGAGTGCGGTCAAGGAATATGCCCTTGCCGTGAATCTGCCGGTCCTTCAACCGGAACGGGTGAAAGATCCGGCCTTTATGGAAGAAATGAAGCGCCTTTCCCCTGATTTGATCGTCGTAGCGGCTTTTGGACAGTTCCTGCCCAAGGCTCTATTGGACCTGCCGCCTTTTGGCTGCATCAATGTCCATGCTTCCCTGCTGCCGGCCTACCGCGGCGCCGCACCTATTCATTATGCAATCTTAAAGGGCGAGAAAAAAGCTGGCGTGACCATTATGCAGATGGATACCGGAATGGATACAGGCGCCATGCTGGAAAAAGTTTCCGTGCCCATTGGGCCGGAAATGACGCAGGGTGAACTTCATGATGAATTAAAGGAAAAGGGCGCTGCCCTGCTTCTTCAGACCATTGATGACCTATCAGCAGGGACCGTGACCGCAGAACCCCAAGAAGAGACCAAAGCAACGTACGCATCGCTGATCACGCGGGATATGGAACATCTTGACTGGACGCTTTCTGCAGATACCCTTCACAATCAGATTCGTGCCTTTAACCCCTGGCCGGGCACGTATACGATTCTGCCGGACGGCAAACGACTGAAGGTTTGGAAGAGCCATGTTCTTCCCGGATCGGCTGAGCAAGCTCAACCAGGACAGATCCTCGAGGCAGACAGCAAGGGCTTTCACATTGCCTGCGGCACGGGCGTCCTTGCTGTCCTTGAATGTCAGCCTGAAGGCAAACGGGCAATGGCGGCCCAGTCATTTGTAAATGGTCAGCAGATTGCAGTTGGAGAGATCCTTTCGTAAGGAATGATAATCGTGAGTAGACCTAAGAAACGGCTTTTTATTGTGCTTATTTCCCTTGCCGCCCTTCTTATGGGCGGAGCAGCGTATGGCCTGTGGCACATCATGGTTCCCGGTCTTGCCGCATTACATCCCGCCTTGCCCCTTGTTGTGGGTCTTGCAGTTCTTTTTCTTGCCCTCAGCCTTTTTGTGGGGATTGGTGGGATTGTCCTGGCCATTCTGGGATTCCCTACGATCCGGTTCTTTTATTTCTGGGCGTGGAATGTCATCAACCTGATTTACCCCATTGCCATCTTCCTTGGGGAGATGATGCACATTTCAAAGATGCGGATAGAGCAGTCTTTTATCGAAGTGAGCAACCATTTGGTCCGGCGCCAGCACATCAAAGTGCCTGCGGACCGTCTCATGATTCTCACGCCTCACTGCCTGCAGCTGGATACCTGTCCCTACAAGGTTACACGGGACATCCATAACTGTCATCAATGCGGTCGCTGCGGCGTTGGGGACCTGCTTCATCTATCCCAGAAATATGGCGTTCATGTCTATATCGTAACCGGCGGAACCCTTGCCCGGCAGGCCGTAAAGAAGGTGCGTCCGAAGGCTATCCTAGCCGTGGCCTGTGAGCGCGACCTTACAAGCGGTATTCAAGATGTCTTTCCCATGCCCGTCATTGGCGTCTTGAACCGGCGTCCCAATGGGCCCTGTTTCAACACCAGTGTAGATATTGATGCCATCGAAGAAGAAATCAAGACCTTTATCAGTGGAAAGGATAATGACCATGCATGATGCCCAAAATCCAAGGGAACTGGCCCTGCTTGTCCTCGATGAGATCTATGAACGCGGTGCCTATGCAAATCTTGCCCTGAATAAGGCCCTGAGGGGAAATGGGTTGTCTTCGCTCGACCGTAAACTGTGTACGGAACTTGTCTACGGAACCGTGAAGACAACGGGGACCCTTGATTGGTACCTGTGCAGGGTCATCAACCGTCCCTTTCGGAAGATGGCACCTCGTCTGCGCACCATCCTCCGTATGGGGGCTTATCAGATCCTTTATCTCGAACGTATCCCAGATTCGGCCGCTGTCAATGAGTGTGCCAACCTGGCCCGTTATTATGTGAATGAAAACAGTGTCAAGCTCGTGAATGGGGTCCTGCGCCAACTGTCACGGACCAAGGCTACATGGCAGTTCCCGCAGAAAGAAGAGGACGCGACACTGCGTCTGGCCCTTACTTATTATCATCCTGAGTGGCTCGTGCGACGCTGGAAGTTCCGCTTTGGACTTCCCGAAGCGGAGGCTATGTGTGCTTATGATAATGCAGTTCCGTCCCTTTGCCTGCGCGTCAATACCCTTTTCATATCCAGAAAGACCCTCTTGGAGCGGCTCCAGGCTGATGGCTGTGAGGTGGAACCTTCCAAATGGTCACCTGACGGGATTGTTTGCCGGCATTTACCCAGCCTTGAAACCCTCATGAAGGAATGGGGACGCTTCCTTTACATCCAAGATGAAAGTTCCATGCTGGATGCAGATGTGCTTGCCCCTAAACCGGGGGACTTGGTCCTTGATTTTTGTGCTGCCCCAGGCGGCAAGACAACCCATCTGGCGCAAAAGATGGAAAACAAGGGGAAAATCATTGCCATGGATATCCATGACCATCGTCTTACCCTTATTGAAGAAAATGCGACTCGTCTTGGGATCACGAATATCCGTGCCCTGCTTCATGATGGAACAAAGCCCCTTCCTGGTTTTGAAAATCGGGCTGACGCGGTTCTTGTCGATGCGCCTTGTTCGGGGCTCGGTGTCCTTAACCGTCGGGCAGAAGCGCGCTGGACCAAAAAGGAACGGACCCTCAGTCAGTTCCCACCCCTCCAGAAAAAGATCCTTGCCCAGGCCGCGGCTTGTGTGAAGCCCGGCGGCAGGCTCCTATACAGTACCTGTACCTTGGAACGGGATGAGAACAGCCGTGTCCGCACGGCCTTTCTGGAAAGCCATCCTGAATTTCGCAGCAAGGCCTTCCTCCATCCTGTGACGGGAGAGCGGGTGGAAGAACTCCAGATCCTTCCCTGGCGGGATGGTATTGATGGGTTCTATCTGGCCCTGTTTGAGAAGGTGGAATGAAATGACAAAAAAAGAAATCTTGGGCCTTACCCTTGAGCAGATGCAGGATGAATTCCTTGCTTTAGGACTCAAGAAGTTTCGGGCGGAGCAAGTTTTCCGTTGGATCTATGAAAAAGGGGCGACGACCTTTGAAGAAATGACAAACCTTTCCAAGGAGAATCGGTCCCTTCTTGAAGGAACCTATAGCATCCTTTCCGGCGCGGTGAAAGTTCTTCGCACGTATGATTCTGCGGACAGGCTCACTCACAAGGTCCTTCTTGGTCTTTCTGACGGGGCGTCGGTCGAGACGGTCCTTATGCATCATGACTATGGTTACAGCGCGTGTCTTTCCAGTCAAGTGGGCTGCGCCATGAACTGTACCTTCTGCGCCAGCGGTCTTCATGGTTTCATGCGTAATCTTACGGCTGGAGAAATCCTCGCCCAGCTTTACTATTTCGATCATGTTCTCCTCCCCAAGGGAGAACGTGTCAGCCGTATCGTCATCATGGGGAGCGGAGAGCCCATGCTGAACCTTGACAATGTGTTGGCTGCTCTTGACTTGATGCATCATGACAAGGGACAATGCATCAGCTACCGCAATATGACGATTTCGACCTGCGGTATTGTTCCCGGCATTGAAGAAATGACGCGGCAGGGACGGACCATCAATCTTGCGGTTTCCCTCCATGCGGCAACTGGCGCTTTGAGGGACCGCCTTATGCCTATCAACGGGAAGTATCCTTTTCCTGAGGTGATTGACGCAGCCAGCCGTTATGAAAAGATGAATGGCCGGCAGGTCATGTATGAATATATCCTCCTTGCGGGTATCAATGATCGTGAGGAAGACGCCCGGGCTCTTGCTGAGGCCCTTTCGGGCAAGGAATGCGTTGTCAATCTCATTCCGGCCAATCCCGTCCCGGAAAAAGGCTTTAGACGCCCAGAAGACCGGGATGTGGACCGCTTTTTCCAGTACCTCAAGAAGCGTCATATCAATGTGACGGTCCGGAAGGAAATGGGCAAGGATATCAATGCCGCCTGTGGACAGCTCCGGGCCAGCCAGTTGAAGGAGGAACAAGCATGATTGCAGTCAGCCGGACCAATCGCGGTCTTGTGCGTCATAACAATGAGGACAGTGTCCTTGTCCGGGAACCAGACCTTTTTGCCATTGCCGATGGCATGGGTGGGGCCGATGCCGGGGAAGTAGCAAGTTATGAGGCCGTCCATCTTTTGGAAAGCCTCGATCTTTCCCAGGTGGACCGTACAAACATTCTTTCCTCCCTGGAAACGGCAATCATTCGGATCAATAAAAAGATTTTCGACCTTGCCAGTGAAAAAAAAGCACTTTCCGGTATGGGGACTACCTTGACGGCCCTTTACCTGCCGAACCGGGAAACGGCCTATGTGGCCCATGTAGGAGACAGCCGAATCTATCTTTATGGAGAGGGACTGCTCCGGCAGGTCACGAGCGACCACAGCTATGTGGCAGAACTCCTGCGCCATAAGAAAATTACGGCTGAGGAGGCACGGACCTCTTCCCAGAAGCACGTCATTACCCGTGCTGTGGGGGTGGAGCCAACTGTGGCTGTCGATACCTTTGAAATCCTCTTGGGCAGTGCCCAGAAGCTGCTCCTGTGTTCCGATGGACTCACCAATATGATTTCCGAAGCCGAGATTGAACGGATCATGGGAGACCGGAATCTTGACCGGCTGGCTGATGGCCTTATGAATGGGGCCATGACGGCCGGCGGTGACGATAATATTTCCTTTATCATCATTGATCTGGAGGCTGCGGAATGGAAGAAAGAATAACCCTCAATCATCGTTATGAAATCATTGATAAAGTGGGCGGCGGCGGTATGGCCGAAGTGTTCCATGGATATGATACGGTTCTTCATCGTGACGTGGGCATCAAGATCCTGCGGGATCAGTTCATTCAGGACAAGGACTTTGTCGCTCGTTTCCGGCAGGAAGCCTGCAATGCAGCCGGTCTTTCTCACCCCAATATTGTCAATATCTATGATTTTGGCAGTGAACACGACATCAACTACATCGTTATGGAATATGTCGTAGGCAGGACCCTCAAGGAAGTCATTACCGATAGCGGTGCCCTTGATTACCAAACGGCTGTCAAATATGCCATTGGCATTGCATCAGCCCTGAAGCAGGCCCATGACCATGCCATCGTTCATTGTGACGTCAAGAGCCAGAATATCCTCATTGATACGAAAGGGGTCGCCAAGATTACTGACTTTGGGATTGCCCGTGCCTTTGGGCAGCCCTCAGAGTCCGAAGAACGGGGCGTCATTGGTTCCGTCTATTATCTATCGCCGGAACAGGCCGCAGGAAAACCGGTAACGGCTCAGTCAGATCTTTATTCCCTTGGCGTCGTCCTTTTTGAGATGCTTACCGGGCAGCTTCCCTATGACGGGGATACGCCGGCTGAAGTGGCGCGGCAGCACCTGACTTCACCGACGCCCTCGGCCCGTCGCTATGACCCGGAAATTCCCTATGACCTAGACGCTATTGTAACCAAGGCCCTTGCCAAAAATCCCCTGCTTCGCTATAAGACGGATGATGATTTCCTAAGTGACCTTCGCCGCGTGGAGACGCGTCTGCGTAAGGCGGAAACGGCTGCGGAAGAATCGCTTTCCCCTCACCATAAAGGGGTGAGTGACGAAACCATCATTATTCGCAGCGAGGAAATGGGGGACGGCCTTTTGCATAAAACGCCGCTGCGGGATGAAAATCCAGACAACGGAGCTGCCGCGGGTGAAAAGGAGCCGCCCAAGAAGAATAAAACCAAGAAGATGCTGGGCCTTTTCATTGGCGCCATCTTTCTGCTGTCGGCCCTTATTTATGGCCTTGTCGGATATTCCAGCGGGGATATTGCCGTGCCGGACGTCAAGGGAAAGACCCTTGTGGAAGCGGAAGCCATCCTTAAGGACAATAACCTTGATTTTACCTTGAAGGAAGAATTTGATGCCAAGGTGCCAACCGGAACAGTCATCAAACAGAGCCCTGGTGCTGGAAGCCATGTCAAAGCTGGCCGGAAGATCCAGCTGACGGTCAGCAAGGGAGCTGAACCTGGTGTGGTTCCCGACCTAAAAGGCAAGAACCTGGCCGAGGCAACCGAAATGCTCCATGCAGCAAAGCTTGCTGTTGGGAAAGTGACCGTTCAATACAAGGAGGGGGCTGCTCAAGGAGCCGTACTCAGTCAGGATATCGAAGCCGGGAAGAAAGTGGCTGCTGGAACCAAAGTGGACTTGGTGGTCAATATCTCCAAGGGACAGAGCGTCGTACCGGACCTTAAGGGCCTTACCCTTTCGGATGCCCGGGAACGGCTGTCTTCCATGGGCCTTATGGTAGGCAGTGTCACGACCAAGGAAGACAGCGCCCCTAAGGGTACCGTCATAGGAGCTGAACCGGAATTTGGCAAAGTTCTTTCCGAAGGCAGTGTGGTTACTCTCATTGTTTCCGGCGGTAAAAAAGAAGAAAAGAAACAGAAGGAAACTAGTGGGACTCCTTCCCAAGCCGCAAAGACCTATACCGTTTCCTTTACGGTTCCTGGCAGCGGCAGTGCCAAACAGGTGAAAATCGTGGCCAGTGATGCCACAAGTTCCCGCGTCCTTTATTCGGGGTCCGCTGCGCCAGGAACCCGCCTTAGGGAAACCGTAACGTTGGGACAGGATGCCAGTGTCCAGTTCTATGTCAATGGCGCGCTAGTGGAGGATCGTTCCCTTTGAGTGAGATTACAGGCAGAATCATCAAGACCTATAACGGATACTATTACGTCCTGGGGCGTGACGGTGTTACTTATACCGCAAAGGTTCGGGGGCGGCTCAAAAAAGCTCGCTTCCTTCTTGCCGCCGGAGACTGGGTGACCTTGGAGACAAGGGGCGAAGAAGGCATGATTGAAACTATCCTGCCGCGCAGGAACCTCCTTCAGCGCCCCTTGGTTGCAAACCTGGATTGGCTTTTTGCCGTCTTTGCTGCTAAAGATCCTGCCCCAAGTTTCCTTCTCATTGATAAGCTCCTGGCCCTGGCTGAAGCCTATGACATCCCTGCCGCCCTTGTTATCAATAAGTGTGATCTGGCAGCGGAAGGCTTTCTTGAACAGATACGAGCCATCTATGAACCGTTAGGCTATCCTGTCTATTTTGTCGAAGCTCGAAAGGGAAAGGGTCTTGACCCCATTCGAGCAAAGATGACCGGTCTCACATCGGCTTTCGGCGGCCCTTCCGGGGCAGGAAAGTCGACCCTCCTCAACCATTTGGACCCGTCTTTGACGCTTGAAACAGGCGCCGTCAGTGAAAAGATTGGCCGAGGCCGTCACACAACGCGTTTTGCGCAGCTTCTTCCTTTTGCAGGGGGCTTCATTGTCGATACGCCGGGTTTTGGCAATATTGACCTGCGAGAATTAGAATTGCCTTCTGTCGAAGCGGGTTTTCGCGAATTGGCCCCTTATGCAGGACAGTGCCGCTTTACGGGCTGCACTCACACCCATGAACCGGATTGTGCCGTCAAAGCCGCACTTCAAGAAGGAAAGATTGCCCAAAGTCGGTATGATTCCAGTATCATGATCCGTCAGGAATTGGCGGAACAAAAGAAAAGAGGTAAAAAACGATGACGCTTGTAGCACCTTCCATCCTATCGTCTGATTTTTCCTGTCTTGCCGACGAAACGGCCCGCATCAAGGCGGCCGGTGCCGACTGGGTCCATATTGACGTCATGGACGGACGCTTTGTACCCAACCTGACCTTTGGAGCGCCTGTAGTAAAATGTCTGCGTAAGAAGACCGATATGTTCTTTGACTGTCATCTCATGGTGGAACAGCCGGAAAATTATGTGGATGCTTTTGCAGCTGCTGGCGCTGACATGATTGTCATCCACACCGAAGCAACGAAACACCTTCATCGTGTCCTGGAAGCCATTCATGGCAAGGGCATCAAGGCTGGTGTCGCCCTGAACCCTGCTTCTCCTCTTTGCCTTGTGGAAGAAGTCCTCCCTTATGCGGATATGGTTCTTATTATGTCCGTGAATCCTGGTTTTGGAGGACAGAAGTTCATTGAAACGAGCATTGATAAGATTCACCGCTTGAAAGAACGCATCAAACAAGGCGGTTATAAGACCCTGATTGAAGTGGATGGGGGAATCAATAAGGAAACCGGCAAGGCTGTGCGGGAGGCTGGCGCGGATGTCCTTGTTGCTGGGTCCTATATTTTTGGCTCCCCTGACATGAAAAAGGCAATTAGTTATCTGCGCTAATCATGAATAGACACGAATTTTGGTCCTGCCATAAAAGGAAGGTCAAGTATACGCTCGGGATTGTCTTTGCTGTTATCGTGGGCCTTTTTGCCGTGGCTTACGCCTTGAGTCTCCAGGCGGCTGCCATCTTTAATATGATTGCCGCCCGTCAGCACTTCTTGGAAGGCACCATTACCGTAGGGCGCCTTACGGCAACCCCTTTGGGTCATGTTCACTTTGAGGATCTTGTCTGGACCTTGGATGAAAGCGGTACGAAAGTAACGGTTCCTGATGGTCATTTCCATGTAAAACCCTTGGATCTGATCATGCGCCGTCCTTCGACATCGACCATCACAAATGTAGAACTGAACGGAGCCAGCATCGAGCTCTCCTTTGACAATAAGATGCATATACGCGGCTTCCATATGGTGGAACCGAAGAAAGAAAAAAAGGGAAAGGGAAAAAAGAAACCGAATTTTGATGTCAAAGTAAAGAATCTTGATGTGGACCTCATCCTTAATCATTGTAGGGTTACCGCATATTATAAGGAACGTGTCCATACCTTCAAGGATGTCAATGCAGCCATCCATTATGACAGCAAGGACCGCATCGATATTGACTTTTCCACGGGGGAACTGGGCGGAACCCTGGAAGGGGGCGGTGTCGATATTCAAGGATCGGTGGATTTGAAACCTGCCGTATCGACTTATGACCTCAATCTTGGCATCCGTGAACTCAATCCGTCGAGTCTGGGGACTGGACTCAACATCCATGAAACTGTGACGGCCAGTGCAGCCGTCACAGGGAAATTGCCTGAACCCATCATTATCGGTCAGCTGTATATGAAGAATCTGAACTTGCCCGGTCTTAAATTTACCAATGTAAGAGGCGATTTCAAGTACAAGGACGGTTATATTGGAGCCCAAAACGTGACGGCTGACGTTTTTGGGGGCACCTGTGATGCCTCGGGCGGTTTTAATATCGATACCAAGGCCTATGATGTCTATGTCAAAGGTCACGACCTTCATAGTGAAGATGCCGCTGGGGTTCCCTTCTTCAGGACCCTGGTCCAGCTGGATCTGACCATGAGCTGCAACGGGGACAATCGGTCCACGGTGACCTATGGGACCTTCACTTCAGGCAAGGGAATCTATGCCCTTGTAAAGTTTGATTCAATCAGTGGCGCTTTTTCCAATCAATATAAGCGGCTGAAGTTTGATGATGTGACCATTAAATCCGTATCCGGCGATATTGTGGCGCCTCAGTTTGAGCTTCTGGATGGAAAGCTTCACATGGGCGATCTCTATTATGTATCAGAAAATGGAACACGCACCAAGATCAGCTTGTTTTCCTGATGGGAGCGGGGGACCGGAGGCACATTGCCTCTCCGGCCCCCCCTTTTCTTGCGTCGGGACTTGTGTTATAATAAGGACGCAATTTCATAGGAATTGTCTTTGGGGCAGGGTGAGATTCCCAACCGGCGGTACAGTCCGCGAGCCTTCGGGCATGAATTGGTGAGATTCCAATACCGACAGTAGAGTCTGGATGAGAAAAGACAGTGTAGCCACAGAACCGTAAAGGCCGTGCTATCTCCCCGAGGAGAAGGCATGGCCTTTTTTAAGGAAGGTGAACAAATTTGACTGATGAGGAATATATGCAGATGGCCCTGGATCTTGCTGAAAAGGCCCGCGGGGCGACAAGTCCCAATCCGCTCGTCGGATGTGTCATCGTAAGTCCTGATGGACACGTGGTGGGAAAAGGGTATCATCACAAGGCCGGTGAGCCCCATGCCGAAATCAATGCCATGGACGACGCAGGCGAGAAGACTGCAGGCGCTACGGCTTATGTGACTTTGGAGCCCTGTTCCCACTATGGCAGGACGGGTCCCTGTTGTGAGGCCTTGATCAAGGCCGGTATCAAAAAAGTTGTTGCCGCGGCCACAGACCCCAATCCCCGTGTATCGGGGCGCGGCTTTCGCCGCCTTGAAGAAGCAGGTGTTGAGGTCGTAAGCGGTGTCCTTGCAGACAAAGCCTACAGGCAAAACGAGATCTTCATGCATTATATGAAGACGGGCCGTCCGTTTGTGGCTCTAAAGTACGCCATGACCCTTGATGGCAAGATTGCTACGGTTTCTGGCGATTCCAAGTGGATTACCGGGGTCAAGGCAAGAACGTATGCGCATCGCCTGCGCAGCTGGTATGACGCCATCCTGGTGGGCCGAGAAACCGTGGCCCAGGATGATCCATCCCTTACCGTACGTCTCGTGGAAGGAAAAAATCCCCTGCGTATCATCCTTGACAGCAAGGCGTCCCTTCCCTTGGAACGTAAGGTCTTTACGGATGGGGCGGCAGACACGCTTCTTGTCGTCACGCCGCAGGCCCTTCAGGAAAAGGTCAGGGCCTTTGCTGACCTGCCGGGTGTTTCGGTCCTCACGGCTGCGGAAAGGGACGGGCATGTGGATCTTTCTGACCTCCTGCAGCAACTTGCCAAAAAAGATGTGACCAGCGTCCTTGTCGAAGGAGGCAGCGATATCCATGGAGCTTTCTTTGATGCAGGCTTGGTTGAACGGGTCTATGCTTTCATTGCACCGAGCCTCATTGGCGGGAATAAAAGCCGTCCTGCCATTGGCGGTCAAGGCGCGAGCACGATGGAGCAGAAAGTGACGCTTCAGGAAGTGACCACTTTGCCCCTTGAACCTGATCTTTTGGTTACGGGCCTTACCCGTAAGGGGGTGTGACAGATGTTTACCGGTCTGATTGCTGAAATGGGTCGTGTGGATGCCCTTCGTCGGGAAGGCAGTTCTTATCGTCTGACCATTGAAGCAAAAAAGATTCCGCTGACCCTTTTTGTTGGTGAAAGTGTATGCTGCAATGGGGCTTGCCTGACAGTGACCCATTTTGATGCCCACTGCTTTACTGTAGATGTCATGCCTGAAACGGTCCGCCATACGACCATTGGTTTGTTAAAGAAAGGCGATCCCATCAATCTTGAACAGACCCTGAAACTGGGAGCCGGCCTTGATGGACACCTGGTTCTCGGCCACGTGGACGGAGTCGGTACAATTTCTCGTATTGTACCTGAAGGGATTGCTAAGGTGACAACCATAACGGCACCTAAGGAGCTCCTGCATTATATGGTGAAAAAAGGCTCCATTGCCATTGACGGCATCAGTCTTACGCTAACGGATGTGACGGAAACTGCCTTTTCCGTGTCCCTGATCCCTTTGACTGTTAAGGATACGACCTTGGGGAAAAAGAAGGTTGGTGACGCGGTGAACCTGGAAACGGACATCCTCGGAAAATATGTGGAAAAACTCATTAATCATAAATTAGATGGGGGCCTTACAAAGGCATCCCTTCTTGAAAATGGATTCCTCTAAGGAGATGAAGGATATGGAAAAAGAATATCAATTTGGGACCATCGAACAAGCCATTGCCGACATCAAAGCCGGTAAAATGGTTCTTGTGACCGATGATCCAGACCGTGAAAATGAAGGTGATCTGATCATGGCTGCTGACTTTGTGACGCCGGAAGCCATCAACTTCATGGCGACCCACGCCAAGGGCCTCATCTGTGCCCCCTGTGACGGGAAGATTTTGGATCGCCTCCAACTGGAACCTATGGTGGCCAACAACACGGATAATCATGAAACGGCCTTTACGGTTTCCATTGATCATGTCGATACCACGACAGGAATTTCGGCTGCAGAACGGGCCTATACCATCAAGAAATTAACCGATCCTAAGGCCCTGCCGGCTGACTTCCGACGCCCTGGCCATGTCTTCCCCCTGCGCAGTGTCATTGGCGGCGTCATGCGCCGTACGGGGCACACAGAAACCACGACGGACCTGTGCCGCCTTGCCGGTCTTACCCCAGCCGGAATCTGCTGCGAAATCATGAGCGAAGATGGAACCATGGCCCGTACGCCAGAACTGGCCCGTTTTGCTGAAAGATTTGGCCTTACGTTCATCACGGTGGCTGATCTGGTAGCCTATCGCAAAAAGAATGAAAAGATGGTCCACCGGATTGCAGATGTCGCCCTGCCTAGTAAGTACGGAAGTTTCCGGGCCATTGGCTACGAAAACGATTTGGATGATCTGTGTCATGTTGCTGTTATCAAGGGCGATGTGGCCGGCAAAAAGAACGTTCTTGTCCGTGTCCACTCCGAATGCCTTACGGGGGATGCCTTGGGCTCCATGCGCTGTGATTGCGGCGACCAGCTGGGTACGGCTCTGCGCATGATTGAAAAAGAAGGCTGCGGTGTCGTTCTTTATATGCGTCAGGAAGGCCGAGGCATCGGGCTTGCCAATAAACTCCGGGCCTATGCCTTGCAGGATCAGGGACTTGATACGGTTGATGCCAATGTAAAACTGGGCTTTAAACCGGATCAGCGTGACTATGGTATCGGTGCACAGATCCTTTCCGACCTGGGACTGACGAGCATCCGTCTTATGACGAATAACCCCGCCAAACGGGCCGGCCTTTCCGGGTACGGCATTACCATTACGGAAACGGTGCCAATCATTATGGAAGATAATTGTTACAATCATAAATATATGGTCACTAAGCAGGTTCGTATGGGCCATGTGCTTCATGAAAAAGATGTGGAGGTAGAAAAGAAATGAACATTGTAGAAGGAAAACTGCTGGCTCAAGGCCTCAAATTCGGGATTGTCGTCGCTCGTTTCAACGAATTCATTACGAGTAAGCTCCTTTCCGGTGCAGAAGATACCCTTGTCCGTCATGGGGCCCGTGAGGAAGATATCACGGTTGCCTGGGTGCCCGGTGCTTTTGAGATTCCCCTGGTCGCAAAGAAAATGGCCCAAAGCGGTAAATATGATGGAATCATCTGCCTTGGTGCTGTTATCCGCGGCGCAACAAGTCACTATGATTATGTCTGCAATGAAGTTTCCAAAGGAATTGCCCTTGTCAATATGGAAACGGGTGTTCCCTGCGGATTTGGCGTCCTGACCACGGAAAATATCGAACAAGCCGTTGAACGGGCTGGCACCAAAGCCGGCAACAAGGGCTCTGATACGGCCGCATCCATGATTGAAATGATCAATCTTATGAGGCAGCTCTAAAATGACCCAGGAAGATGTCCTGATTCGGGCGACTGTCGGGGATGCCCGGGTCTATGCCGTGACGACAACCCACCTGACACAATATATGAATAAAATCCACGGACTGAGTCCTGTCGCCGCAGCCGCTCTGGGCCGCACGGCAGCTGGCGCACTGCTGCTTGCAGCCACGATGAAGGACGGTGAAGGCGTGACCATCCGCTTCAAGGGCAATGGACCCTTGGGTGAGGTCATGGCCGATGCCACAAATTATACGGTTCGCGGCTTTGTGGAACATCCAGAAGTCATGCTGCCCCTTAAAAAGGGCAAACTTGATGTTGGCGGCGGTGTAGGTCATGAAGGCGTCGTTATTGTGACGCGCTGCCCGGAAAAGGGCATGCCCTTCAACGGCTATGCCCTTTTAAAGAGCGGCGAGATTGCCGAAGACCTGACAAAGTATCTCTTTGATTCGGAACAGACCCCTTCTGTCGTGGCTTTGGGTGTCCTTGTCGATAAAGATGGCTCCATTGCCGTTTCAGGAGGTTATTTTGTTCAGCCTCTTCCCGGCGCGAGCGATGAGTTCCTCGAAACGCTTGAAAATAACTGCATTACCTTGCCATACGTGACAGAACTGCTTCGTTCTGGCCACAGTCCGGAAGACATGATCCGGCTTATCGGAAAAGGTATGGCCGTGGAAATCCTTGACTGTCATCCTGTTTCCTTTCACTGCAGCTGCAGTCGGGATAAGGTCGCCCACATGCTGGAAGGACTGCCGGAAGCAGAGTTTTCTTCCATGCTGGATGATCCCCAGACCGAAGTCCGCTGCCATTACTGTGGTAAAAAATATCTCTTTACGCCGGAAGAGCTGAAGGCTCTTCCCCGGAAACACGCAAAACTTGACGACGCAAACTAATGTTTGTATAATAGAATGTGTAATTACTGACAAGGAGATGAAGGAATGAGCATGGAAACGGAAAAGGGCAAAGCCCTTGACGCGGCAGTCAAACAAATTGAAAAGGACTTTGGCAAAGGCTCCATCATGAAATTGGGGGCAGCCAGTGCCAAGATGAATATTGAAACCATTCCCACAGGAGCGTTGTCCCTTGATATTGCCCTTGGTGTAGGCGGGATTCCCCGTGGCCGTATCATTGAAATCTATGGACCAGAGTCTTCTGGTAAGACGACGGTCGCCCTTCATATGATTGCTGAGGCGCAAAAACGGGGAGGCTACGCTGCCTTCATCGATGCTGAACATGCCCTTGATCCGGAATATGCCCGCCATCTCGGTGTTGATATCGATAACCTCTTGATTTCCCAGCCTGATACGGGCGAACAAGCCCTTGAAATTTGCGATGCCCTGGTCCGCAGCGGCGCTATTGACATCATTGTCATCGACTCCGTTGCTGCCCTTGTTCCAAAAGCGGAAATTGAGGGAGATATGGGCGATTCCCACGTTGGCCTTCAAGCTCGTCTCATGAGTCAGGCCCTGCGCAAACTGACGGGAATCATTTCCAAGAGCCGTACGGCGACGGTCTTTATCAACCAGATCCGTGAAAAAGTGGGTGTCATGTTCGGAAATCCGGAAACAACGACGGGTGGCCGTGCCCTGAAGTTCTATTCGACGGTTCGTATGGATGTACGGCGTATTGAGAGCCTCAAGAGTGGCAACGACATCATCGGCAACCGGACCCGTGTCAAAGTTGTCAAGAACAAGGTAGCTCCTCCCTTCAAACAGGCCGAATTCGATATCATGTATGGAGAAGGGATTTCCCACGAAGGATGCCTCGTTGATTTGGGGGTACTTTACAACATCGTTGGTAAGAGCGGCGCGTGGTACTCCTATGGGGACGAACGCATTGGTCAGGGCCGTGAAAACACGAAAGAGTTTCTTAAGAACCACCCAGAAATGGCCTTTGAAATTGAAAATCGTATCCGCGAAGCGGCCGGACTGACAGCCCTTGAAGCAGCCCCGCAAACAGAAGACATCTTAAAACCGGAGGGAGATCCGGACAGTGTGGGCTAAGCCCAAGAAAATGCTCCTCACCTATGCCGACGCCTATAATTTTGCCTTGGACCGGCTTGCCATGCGGGACCATAGTTCCCTTGAACTGCGGGATAAACTTGCGGAAAGAGGCTGTGATAAAGAGCTTCAGGACAGGGTCCTTGCGGCCCTTAGGGAGCGCCATTTTGTTGATGATGTTCGCTGTGCCGGATATGTCGTTGATGCTTGGCGAAGAAAAGGCATCTATGGACGAAATTACCTTCGGCTCATGCTTGAAAAACGGCAGATCCCGGCATCTGTCGTGAAAGATATGCTGGATGGTGTTTCCGAAGAGGAAGAACGGGAGCGGGCGGAGGAGTTTGCGCGGAAAGAAGTTCCTAAGCTTCTAAAAAAATATCAAACGGAACCTCGCAAAGGCAAAGCGGCCCTTTCAAGAAAGCTTGCCAGCCGTGGCTTTACAGGGGTCTGTCTTTATGCGGCACTTGCTGTTTATGATGAGATGGAAGAGGAAATCCCAAATAAAGAAGAGGAAGGATCCTTTTAAATAGGGACCCTTCCTTTTTCTGCTACAAGAAGGAAAAGGGACCGGAGACGCCATTTGATTGACACTCCCTGCAAAATACTATAAAATATTCCTATCCATATTATTGGGTCAAGAGGTAACCTCAGGGTTGCCTTCTTTGTTTGTGTCTTAAAAATGGAAGGAAAATTCTCTAAAAAGGAGGTGTACTATCATAGATCCCATTACTGTATTTATTGTAATTGCTGCCTGTGTCCTCGGTGCTGGTGCCGGTTATTTTGGACGTAAGAACATTGCGGAAACCAAAATCGGCAAAGCAGAAGAACAGGCACGCCAAATCGTTGCAGAAGCAGAAAAAGCCGGTGATGCCAAAAAGAAGGAACTTCTTGTTGAAGCCAAGGAAGAAATCCATCGTATGCGTTCTGATATGGAACGGGAAAACAAGGAGCGCCGGGCAGAACTGGCCAAGAGCGAACGCCGCCTCGTCCAAAAGGAAGAAAATGTCGACCGCAAGATGGATGCCTATGAGAAAAAGGAAGAAAAACTTTTGGAACAAAGCAACCGTCTGCGCGAATCCCAAGAACGTGTCGATGCCCTTTATACCAAACAGGTAGGGGAACTCGAACGAATTTCGGGACTGACCAGTGACGAAGCCAAAAAGGAACTGCTTGACAGTGTCCAAGAAGAAGTCAAGCACGATAAGGCCAAACTCATCAAGGACATGGAACAAGAAGCCCGCGATACAGCTGAGACCAAGGCACGGGAAATTATTTCCCTTGCTATCCAGCGCTGTGCTGCCGATCAGGTTGCTGAAACGACGGTCACTGTTGTTCCTCTCCCCAACGATGAGATGAAAGGCCGGATCATTGGCCGCGAAGGCCGCAATATCCGTACGTTGGAAACCCTCACTGGGATTGATCTCATCATCGACGATACGCCGGAAGCGGTCATCATTTCCGGATTCGATCCTGTTCGTCGGGAAGTGGCCCGTGTGGCCCTCGAAAAACTCATCAATGATGGTCGTATCCATCCGGCCCGCATTGAGGAAATGGTAGAAAAAGCTCAGAAGGAGCTGGATCAGAAAATCAAGGAAGCAGGCGAACAGGCTACCTTTGAGACCGGTGTCCATGGCCTTCATCCTGAACTGATCAAGCTCTTGGGACGCATGAAGTATCGTACGAGCTACGGTCAAAATGCCCTCAAACATTCAACGGAAGTAGCGCATTTGGCTGGCCTCATGGCTGCTGAATTAGGCGTTGACGTCAATTCAGCCAAACGGGCTGGTTTGCTCCATGACATTGGCAAGGCTGTTGACCACGAAGTGGAAGGCTCTCATGTCGATCTTGGTGCAGAAGTGGCCAAACGTTACCATGAATCGGATATTGTCATCAATACCATCATGAGCCATCATGGAGACGTGGAACCGAGTTCTGTCCAAGCCGTCCTTGTCTCGGCTGCGGATGCGATTTCCGCTGCCCGTCCAGGTGCCCGTCGGGAAACGCTGGAAACTTACCTCAAGCGTTTGACGCGGCTTGAAGAAATCGCAGAATCCTTCGATGGCGTAGAAAAATGCTATGCTGTCCAAGCCGGACGTGAAATCCGTATCATGGTCAAACCGGACAAGGTTGATGATGATGCATCCGTTATCCTCGCTCACGATGTGGCAAAACGTATCGAAGAGGATATGGAATACCCTGGCCAGATCAAAGTGGTCATCGTTCGCGAGACCCGGGCCGTCGATTACGCCAAATGATGAAAAAAGGAGCCTACATCCCCTGTGGATGCGGGCTCTTTTGCTTGACGGCAGAAAAACGGCAAAAATATATATCTAGAAAAGATTGGCTATAGCTTTGGACGCAATCCGGTTGATGTCCTCAGTATAATTTACGTAGACTCTTGACACGGTTTCGACAGAATCCCCCAAGATATGGGCAACAAGATTAATGTCGCCGGTCTTGGATAGCAGCAAGGTGGCAAATGTATGGCGCAAAGCGTGTATGGATCTGCCAGGAAAATTTTTTCGGATGATCTCATTTAGTCTGGAATGGATTGAGGGAATATTGTCCAAGTTAAAAACAGTGCCGGTGATTGTCATTGGCATTTTTGATCTCCATTCTTTGAGTTCCTTTAGTAGAGCAGGAGACGCGGGAATCGTGCGGTTGCTTTTGCGGGTCTTGCAGGTCGTGATTCCATAAGTTTTATCGCCAACGAGATTATACTGTTGCTTGATTGTAATGGTCTGGTTGAACCAGTCAACGGCATCCCACGGCAGACCGGCAATTTCCCCAAACCTCATCCCTGTATTCGCTCCAATGGTTACGATGAGTTTAAATATCGGCTTGTCGTCCAAGATTCGGATCAGTGTGACCAGTTCTTCTGTGGAAAAGGCTCTCAACACTGGTGGCTCTCTATCTCTAGGCATCTTGATCCCTTTAGCGGGATTGACTTTGATGATCTTATACGTCGTTCTAGCATGTTCTAAAACTGGCGCGATAAATCGCAACCAGCTTTTCTTGGTTGACAGTTTGCCTGGCATCTGCATTAAAGCGTTGGTGAGATTTGCAATGGTCAGTTCTTTTATTGGCAAATCCGCCAAATCTCCAAGGCTGTTGATGCCGTTAGAATAATTTTTTAAGGTATTAGCAGAAAGCAGCTCTTTTTTGTCTCTGTAGAAAATCCGATAAAAAGCGCGTAAGGAAATATCTTTAAGACTTACGTCGTCCGTTAAACCTGTCTGCTCCTTGACCTGAGCAAGGAGCTCATCTTGATAGCGTCGGGCCTCCCTTTGATTTTTGAAGCCTTGCTTGGTTTTTTGGCGCCACTTGGTACCGACTTTGTAGGAGAGAAATAAGCAGACGTTGCCGTTTTTCTCACGATATGAAAAGGTATATTCCATAAAAATCAGCTCCTTTGCTGGCTTGAAAGGGGCTGGCTGTGGTAAAATAATACAGTAAGCCCCTTTGGTAGGTGGGTTACGCTTTTCCCTGCTGGTATTTGCGGTACCAGCAGGGATTTTTTATTTATCTTCTCTGATTTTGTACTGATGCACATAATCAGCAGGAAGCGGTGGTGCAAGCTTCTTTTCTATGATGGTGGCAATAAGATCTTTTTTCAGACCCTTCGTGGGAAGCCCGGCGTCTGCCAGAATCTTTTGAAGGTCTGCCTTATGCAGCTTACTCAATTCAATCTCATTGGAAACATCTACAAGGCGGGCATATGTTCCCGGATTCACAAAGTCCCTAATGAAATCTTCTTTTGAGTAATTCTTTGGCTTTTCCTTGTATAAGGATTCGTAGGAAAGCCCACCAGCGTAAATCTTTGCCTCATACAAGACAGCCTTGACAAAAAGTTCCTCAGAAAACCGGTACAGAGATTTGATGATGGGCACTGTCCCTTTATCCATGGTATCCTGCATGATTTGGGCACATGCCTTGGCATCAGACAGGGATTCATGGTGATTCAAGTCGAGATTGAGATATTTACAGATGGTGTCCAGCTTGTAGTTTTCCAGATTCCTGTAGGTGTATCTGGCACTCTGCAGAGAGTCGGCAAAGAGAAGCGGTTTATCCAGGGTGATTCCTTCCGTCTTAGCGGTATAGATCAGACAGCCCATATCAAAGTTGGCGTTGTGTGCTACCAGGGGGAACCCTTTGATGAAATCGCGGAAGGTGGATTCATAGAATTCTTTGAAGGTGGGAGAATTCCGAACTTTTGACCAGGTGATTCCATGGACATAGGAATTCGTGAATTTTGCTTCCGGAGGCTTAATCAAAGAAGTGACAGAACCAGTGAACTGCCGGTTTTCAACTTTTACGGCGGAAATGCTACAGATTGAATATGGCTGCGCATTGGCAGTTTCCACATCGAATGCCACAAAGCTGTCCATCGGGACCCTGTATTCATTTGTCACCGGCAGGCTTACCCTTGCAAATCCCCGGGTTTCAGGGAGCCGGAATCTGTCGAGCTCATTCGGCTTCATGGGAGATTCTGCAATCATCCTGTCCTTTGCTTTTTTATTTAAAATGACAACAACGAAAATAACAATGACAATTAATAATGCCATAATATCACCCTATTCCCCATCTTTGATGTAGATTTCTAAGCCTTCTGAAATCTGGAAGTTATTCGAGCTGGCATGACAGGCATTCTCAATGGAATCCACATCTTCTTCTTTAAACAAATCATCCCCTACGATGTGGTTGAGTTCGTGCTTCATGGCCAGTCTTTTCTTCTCATCGGATAAATTGTCATTGATGATGATTGTATAGGAGTCGTCCGGATTCTGCTGGACGACTGCCGGAACGCTGGGTGGCAGATCCTGATAGGTGACGATGATCATTGCGGCGAACCTTCCTTCTTTTTCAGGCCGTTGATGACGGTCATGACGACCTTGATGTCATCAGGAGACAGGTCTTTCGAGGCATCGAACAGGGTGCGCTGACCAGGATTATCTTTCAGTTCTTGTGCTAGTTTGGCGGTTTCTGGATCCAGGTAGTAAACGCTTCGAGAAGCCTTTCCCATTAGATAGTCTGTATCTACGTTAAAAAAGTCTGCAAGCTGCTCTAAAATCTCAAAGCTGGGTTTTCTGCTACCGACTTCATACATAGAGACTGTACTGGTAGATACTCCCAATTTTTCTGCTAACTCACTTTGTGTTAAACCAGCAGACTGTCTCATTTGCTTTAATCTATATTTGAACTCAGGCATTTCTTCATCCCCTTTCGTTTCCACATCTTAATACTACACTTTTCGTGTAATAAATTCAAGAAGGATTTCACAGTACAGTGTTGACATATACACTTAAAGTGATATAATTACACTGAAAGTGAGAACGGAGGTGAGAAGTATGGTGTCTATTGACCGTAAAACCATTGGGAAAAAGCTCCGCGAGTTACGGGAACAGCGTGGAGAGTCCGTGAGTGATTTAGGCAAGAAAATAGGAGTCAGCGAGTCAACTATTTACATGTACGAGCAGGGCGAACGAATGCCCAGAGATGCCATAAAAGTACTGCTGATAAAGCACTTTGGCATATCGTCTGACTTTTTTTTGACTCAAAATCTCACTTAAAGTGAGCAAAATGAGGAGCATTTTTAAATGAAAAAACTAGAAATTTTTCAAAATAAAAGTTTCGGCCGCATCAGAACACTGGCTATCAACAATGAGCCTTGGTTTGTTGGCAAGGACGTTGCTGAAATACTCGGGTATGCAAAGCCTGAAAATGCCATTGCAAACCATGTGGATGAAGAAGACAAAACCAGTACCCTGATTCAGGGGAGTGGTTCAAATTACAAAAGCAAAGCAATCATTATCAATGAATCAGGACTCTACAGCCTGGTTCTATCCAGTAAGTTGCCGTCAGCCAAAGAGTTCAAGCGGTGGATCACCCACGAAGTCATCCCCGCTATCCGGAAACACGGTGCCTATATGACCGAGGATACCCTTGAAAAGGCATTGACCAGCCCCGACTTCTTGATTCAGCTGGCAACTCAGCTGAAGGAAGAGAAAGAAAAGCGACTTGCTGCAGAAAAGCAAATTGAAATGGACCGACCGAAGACCATTTTCGCCGATGCGGTTTCAGCTAGTCATACTAGCATCCTTGTAGGCGAGATGGCGAAGATCCTCCGTGGCAATGGTGTTGAAATCGGGCAAAAGAGATTCTTCGACTGGTTAAGGGAGAACGGCTATCTGATTCGCCGCAAAGGGACGGATTACAATATGCCGACCCAGCGGGCCATGGAACTTGGACTCTTTGAGATCAAAGAGGGGTCCTATGTGAATGGATCAGGCGTCAACATCATCACCAAGACGCCGAAAATCACGGGGAAGGGGCAGCAGTATTTTGTCAATAAATTCCTGACCGATACAAGGAGGTAATCCCTATGAAAGCAGAATTTTCCCGCGGCGCGGATCCCCCGACACCTAGGCTTGTCCCGCAGGTCATGACAGCACAGGAAGCCGCCGAGGTCCTTAATGTATCGCTCTCCACCATCTACAACCTTAGGGACCGTGGCACACTGCCACAGCTTACCAAGCTCCCAGGCGTCCGCTTTGCTGCCAAGGATGTGATGGACATTGTAGGCGTCAATACTTACTTTTACACGCCGCAGCGCATGAAAGAGCTGCAGAGGGAGTTGGACCGTAAGGACGCCAGGATTAAGGCGCTGGAAGCGCTACTCCGAGGAGCGGCCTCGACAATCTTAGATGGACTAAAGGGAGGGTAAACAATGAGAATAAGAAGGAAAGTCGCCATCATTGCCACGGCACTTATCACTGCGGTCCTGCTCACAGCGGGAGCCATTTGGAGAGAACGAATCAAACCCGAGCCAACGGATTACCTCACCTTCGAACACGTCGTCCACAGCGGCGACAGCCTCTGGTCCCTCTGCGAGCGGTACGGTGGCTACGAGGACATCCAGACCATCATTGAGAGGGTCCGCGAGGACAACGGAATCAAAGAGCCAGGGGCATTGCAGCCAGGGCAAAGGATTAAAGTGAGAGTGAGAAAGGGTGGAAGATGATGATTGATACTGACTGCAGCGTATGCCCTTTTGCTGCTAAATGCCCGAAGCAAGACACCCCCGAAAGAATCTGCCCCAAAGCTGAAATCGGATGGGCGCAACCAACCTGCAAAGCCTGCCATTTCGCTGGCAAGGTCGGAAGTCGGGGCGGTGCAAAAATCCGAAACTACCGAACCTGCACGTTGCTTCCCGATGAGCCGATTGTACAGAACATTAAAGGGCGCAAGAAAAACTGCCCATTTATGGAACAAGTAATAAAGGAAAGAGCTTTAAACGACGTGTTTTGACAAGAACAGTGAAATGATTTTAGAAATTTTACTCAAGATTTTAGAAAAATGAGGTGAAATCGTTGCAAGAATCACTGTGGTTTTTACTCATTTTAGGTGTTTGCCTCGTGCTTTTGATGCGCATACCACTTTAAGGAGGTGATGAAAATGTGGAAAATCTGCGATGGAAAGACCTCTTTTCCAATCGGCGAAGGGAAGACCCTTGAAGAAGCCATTGCCAAGGTTGAGTACAAATTTGGGCCCCTCGATAAAATCGGAAAGGTTTACGCGCTGAGGGTAGATCACAAGAAAATTATGGCCATCCCGACTTACATCCTTGAGTCTGGACTGTGTCAGATTGTTGAGAATGCAGTCAAGATAGGCTATATCGTCAGACCTGATGATTTGAGCGTTTCTGAGGTTGTTCTGGATGCTATCAATCAGATGATGACAAGAGACCTTTGTTTGGAAGCGGTTAGCGATTGGATTTCGGCTGAAGACCTCATGGAGCGATATCGGATGATGAAGGAGGAAAGCTTATGATTTGGTCATTGTTTGGCAAAAAAGGGGTCATTGGATGGGCCGGGACCACAAAGGATTCCATCCAAATCAAATTTAGCAAGGAATGCCCTGATTTCAATGGGCCATTTGCCCTGCTCTTTAAAAATGATTTCGTTCAGAAAGCAGAACCTGGCGACATCAAGGAATTGAAGGCATTTTTTAGAACGAAAAAGGCCACCACGCATGACCCCGTCCACCATCCAAGCCATTATAGTTGGCGCGGAGGCATGGAGGCGGCTGACATCGCTGCAGAGCTTTGCAAAGGAGCAGAAGGTGATGAAGCCGCTTGGATTTTTAATCTTGCAAAATACGTCTACCGCTATCCCAAGAAAAACGGCGTCCAGGATATCGACAAAGCTATCGAGTGCCTGCAGCGGCTCAAGAAAGTGGCCCAAAAGAAGGCTAGTCATGGAAATGCCCTGGAATGAGTGGCAGGAGCTGGTCCTCACGGCTAGGCTCATTGCCTTGGACCACCTCAAGGCCCTTGAAAAAGACCCCCAAAATAGAGCTGCTATCAGCTATTTTCATGGGCTAGAGTTCAAAAGATGGTTCTCCACGCCCGCCAAGGAGCCGATTGACGCCATCACCATCTGGCATCGAAAGCCGATTGCCGTGGCCAAGTCGCTGAAACTCGTTGATGACCCGCCACAATTTGCCATCCCGTCGAAGCCAGCTAGGCATTGCAAGCAGTGCGGAGCAGAGATTCCGCGCGGACGCATTTATTGCAACGACTGCAAAATCAAGCGAAAGATCGAACGTAATCAGCGGCGTGCAGAAAAGCGACGCAAGCAAAGAGCGGCAAAGCGAGAAAAAGCAAGGCTGGAGCTAATCAGCCAGCTCACAAAGCTCAGGTCCGCGACGAGGCGGCTTACCAAAATGATTGAAAAGCTAAAAAAAGAATGAGGCCTCTGCGCTGCAACGCAAAGACCTCGGGTGAACACTTTGGACAAGGTTCACCCCATTATACCATGGGAGGAATGGGAAATGAAAAGACCGAAGAAATTTCGCAGTTTCATGTTCCAACTTTTTAAAAATGTAACACTGACAAACCTTTGTACTGCTCTGCGTTTGGCAGAAATTAACGAAGAGGAGACTCCTGAGTATGTCTACTGGCTCTATCGGATCATCGATGCTGAGGAGCTGCCGGATGAGGAGGAAAAATGAGGAAGGAATATGTGGAGTTAGCCTGGCAGCACCTTGTTGCTGAAGCGCGATTTTTTGAAGACGAAATCATGCCAGCTTATTCTAAGGCAGTCAAGGAGCATATCTGCGACCTTGTTACCCGAGAAGCGCTGATCCCAAAGGAGGACGAACAATGAACCTGATTAGCTTGACTCTCGAAAATTTCAAGGGCATCAAGGCCTTTACCCTCGATGCCACCGGCCAAAATGTCGATGTCTACGGCAGCAATGGATGCGGAAAATCAACCCTTTTTGATGCTTTTACTTGGCTCCTTTTCGGCAAGAACAGCCATGATGAAAAGGACTTTGGAATCAAGACCTTGGACGAGAATGGTGAGGTCATCCCCCGTATCGATCACAAGGTCACGGCCGTGATTGAGCACGATGGACGGCAGATTGAGCTGACGAGGACATACAAGGAAAAATGGCGCAAGCAGCGGGGCGCCGCTGAAGCTGTCATGGTTGGAAATACGACTGAATATGCCTATGGCCCAGTCGGGGCCGCGACGCCCATCAGCGTAGGCGAATATGCCAAGGCCATTAACGGTCTCATCGATGAAAAGATCTTTAAGCTCATCACGGACCCGCTTTACTTTAACGAGAGGCTAAGCTGGCAGGAGCGTCGTCAGCTCCTGATGCAGCTCTGCGGCGACGTAACCGACGAAGAAATCGTCAAGGACAATGCGGACCTGGAGGAGGTCCTTAATCTGGCAGCAGGCCGTGACCTTGAAACCACGAAAAAAGGTGTCAGGGCCGCGATTAGAGCCACGACCAAAGAGAAAGATGAAATCGGTCCCCGAATTGACGAATGTCGTAAGGGACTGGTCGATATTAATCTTGCGAGTCTTGACGACGCTAGGATTGATGTCAAGACGATTCCCGAAAGGATTGAAGCGCTGCGGCAGGAAAAGATGTCCAAGTCCGCCATGGACCAAAAGGTCAAAGCGCAGGAAGAACTGGCAACGATTAAGGCAAAGATTGTGGCGCTTAAATCAGCCAGGGAAACGAAACATCAGGAAGAGCTGAGAACCTTGATGCAAAAAGAAATGGAAGCAGGAAAGGCCGTCAGCGAGCAGCAAGTAGTTTGCGATAAGGTCAACTCCCAGGTCGCTGAAGCGCAGGCAGCCCTCAAGAGAATCGGTGAAAGCGTGGAAGCCCTCAGAAATCGTTTTAGAGAGGTTTTTTCCAGAGTCTATACCAAGATACCTATCGACACGATTTGTCCCACCTGTGGCCAAAATCTACCGCCAGAGAGGGTGGAAAAAGCTAAGGCGGCTATGGAAAAAGACGAAGCTGATTTTAAACAGCAAAGAGCAGAATTGTTGAAGAAAATCCGCGAAGAAGGCAAGGCCAAGAAGGCTGACCTGGAATCCAAGCAAAAGGAGCTGGCAGACCTTGAAACGAAGGCCAAGGAGGCAGACGAGAACCTTATCGTTCGGCAAGATTTTAGGGATGAATTTGCCACTCGGGCCAAGCTCCTCAAAGTCGCAGACCCAAGCGAAGAAGAGGTCCGCCTCATTCAGCGGGCCATGGACATCAAAGCGCACATGGACCAGCCTAAGGAAGATCCTAGCCTGGCCCAATATGACCAGAAAATTGCAAAGCTCACTGCCAAGCTTGATGCAGCCAAGACCATCATCACTGCAGCTGACCGCAATAATCAGCTTAATGCACGCATCAGCGACCTCTTGAAGGAAGAAAAGGCCCTCTCCATGCATCTGATTAACCTGGAGCGGGAACTTTATCTCTGTGAGCAATTTGTAAGAGAAAAAACGGACCGATTAAGTGCAAAACTGACAGAAAAAATCCCAAATGTGAACTTTATCATGTTTCGCCCTAATGTCACGAACGAGGGCATCGAAGAGTGCTGCGAAACGTCCTATCATGGCGTCCCATATAAGGACCTCAATACGGGAGCAAGGATTAATGTGGGCCTTGAAATCATCAAAGCCCTGACGGACGAATATCATGTGACAGCACCGATTTTTATCGATAACGCCGAAAGCGTCGTCAAACTGGTCGACATGCCGAGCCAACTGATCAGATTGATTGTAAGCGAAAATGATAAGACTTTGAGAGTGGAAAAGGAGAATGAAAATGACTAAAGCACTGACTACTAACGTGTCGGACAATTTCGTGAAGAAGATGCTCTCCGAGATTGCCTTCCCGGTTACCGACGAACAAAAAGACCTCATCCAGGGCTATTTTATCCAAATGGATAAGTTTCTGACCGACAACGGCATCGCCTGGAAAGATGTCATTGTCGACTACAAGCTGGCTCAAGACCTTATGGTCTGCGCACAAATCGGCTTTGATATGCGCTCTGAAGCCATGCTCTACCCCGTCGCCAGAAAGGACGGGAAGGCGGGAGGAAAATACCGGTTCTCCGTCCAGAAGGGCTACAAGGGCCGCATCTTCGAGGCCACGAAATATGCTGTTGGGAAAATCGTTGACATTGATGCCCATCTTGTCTACGAAAATGACCAATTCACGCCTCATTTCAAGGATGCGAATCATCCCTTTGACACCTTTGAATTTAATCCTCCTAAAAATGTTTTTGTCGACAGGGGCAAGCTGGTCGGTGGCTTTGCCTATATCACCTATGAAAATCAACTCCAAAATAAGCTGGTCGTCATGTCCAAGGCCGACATCGACAAAAGAAAAAATACCGCTGTAGCCAAAGCTATCTGGAATGCCTGGTACGAAGAGATGGCCATGAAGACGCTCTATATTGCTGCAGCCAAGGCCGTCCCCAAAGACCCCTCCAAGATTGATAGTACTTACCGTGCGTCTCAGCTCATTGACCAAGCCCAAGGCGATGAAGACATCCAGGCTGGAATCATTGAGGCGCAAAAAGCAGCGGAAGTGGTGGACCTCTCGGAGCCTGTCACAGCACTCCCTGAATCCACAACTGTGCACATGACCATGCCTCAAGAGCCTGAAAAGGTTCCTGTAAGCCAGCCAGCTGCAGACCCTGCGCAGGAAATTATGGAGATGGATTTCTGATGGAGATTAAGACGATTGCAACCGGAAGCAGTGGGAACTGCTATGTCCTGACGGCGCCGAACGGGGACCAGCTGCTGCTGGAATGCGGGATTCCCTGGAAGCGCATTGCCATGGGCATGAAATGGGATTTTTCGAGGCTCCAGGGCTGCGTGATTAGCCATGAGCATATGGACCATGCTAGGGCAGCGAAGGACCTCCTGAAGCGCATGATCATGGTCTGGGCGAGCCCTGGGACATTGGCGGCAATTAACTGTGGAGACGCTTTAACGGCGTCTCCCATCCGGGCTAACGAGGGCGACTGTATTGAGCATGTGACCAAGGCAGGAGCCTTTACTATCATCGCATTCTCTGCCATCCACGATGCCGCGGAGCCGCTGATGTTTGTCATCAAAGATAGTGTTGACACCTTGCTTTTTGCAACGGACACGCAATATATGCCAAGGGCTTTTAACGGCCTGACTAAAATCATGATTGAGGCAAACTATGATCCAAAAATCATGGATGAAAACTTCGTCCAAAACGGCGATGTTGGACCGAGGCGGCGCAGAGTCATGAAGACTCATATGAGCATCGAGACATTGGAATATTGGCTGCGGGAATGCGAACAAAATTATCTTTTTTCTAATCTCAAGGAAATCCACCTCATCCATTTGTCGCGACAAAATTCCGACATGAGGGAATTTCAGGATCGAATTGAGACTTCTATCGGGGTTCCCGTCTACATCGAAGGAAGGTGAGCAATATGGGCAAGGAAGAGGGGTTTGTTAAAATCTATCGCTCGCTCATCGATGATCCGATCTGGCTCAATTCGACGCCGGCGCAGAAAGCAGTCCTTATCACTCTGATGTGTATGGTGACGTGGAAGCCTAGAAAATGGGACGTCCTAGGAAAACCCATCACTCTCAAGCCAGGACAGTGCTTTACCTCTCTTTCCGAGATTGCCCTGAGGGCTGGCGATGGAGTCTCTCGTGAGGTCGTTCGCAAGGCTCTTGCACGGTTTGAAACCCTCGGTTTTAGCACACACCAGAGAACACAGCAAGGGACGCTCATAACCATAGTAAAATGGCGTGTCTACCAGCTTGAAGAAGAGACAGAGAACACAGCAGAGAACACAGCGAGAACACAGCGAGAACACAGCGAGAACACAACAATAAACAAGAAAGTAAGAAAGAAAGAATGTAAGAATAACCCCCTAGGGGGGATCATTGAAAACTACACCTCAAATCCTGCCCTTATCTCCGCCCTGGAAGATTGGGTGGAGTCCAGGAAGGCATCGAGGAGACCGACAACCAAAAGGGCTGTCGAGATCAACCTCAGGAAGCTGGATCAATGGGCAGCTGATGACGATGCCCAGAAAATCTCCATCATCGAAGAGACCATATCTCTAGGCCTTGCTGCATTCGTGCAGCCAAAGGAAAAAGCAGAATCTAAAGCCAAAGCGAATGAGCCCAAAGATATGGGCATTCCGTGCTAGGAGGGATGACAGTGGAACCTTATATTAAGGCAATGCTTGAACGCGTGAAAAAGAAAATGCAGGATAGGCCGCCGATGGAGCCGAGGCACCCAGAGCCACAAGACGGGATTTATTGCGACGAATGTCGATGCAGCGGCTGGATTGCTGTAACAGAAGAAAACGGCGCCACGGCTATGGCTCATTGCCCTAAATGCTGGGAGCGTCGGCAAGTGGTGAGACGCCTGAAGCAGTCCGGCGTTAGTCCTAAGGACTACGAAAAATACACATTGGAGTCCTTCGACGGGTCCAGGTCTGAAATGGCGGGCAAGATGAAGGCCATGGCCGAAAGATACCTGAAGGAGCACATCAAAGGCGGGCCGGGCATCGGAATCTTTGGCCGCTCTGGAATGGGCAAGACGCACCTTTGCATTGCTGTGTGCCAAGAGCTCACGAGGACATGCGGGGAGCCTCACTACTATTTCTCGTATCGGTCTGAAATGCCAAACCTTGTCAAGGCATCAAGGAGCTTTGTCGACGACTATGCTGACGCTATGGAAAAATGGAAGACTTGCCAGAATCTCTACATCGACGACCTCTTTAAGCTGGGTGGCAGGGTCGAAAATGGCCGTCTGGTCGATGTCGACAGGGAAGAGCTTAGAATCATCTATGACATCATCAATGCCAGATACCTGAACCACTTGACGACAATCATCAGCAGCGAATATCGACTCAACGACATCACGGCCTGCGATGAGGCCATCGGCAGCAGGATTTGGGAGATGATCAAGCCTTACGGGATTTTTGTCGAGGGGAAAAATCAGCGAATGGGAGGGGCTCAACCATGAATAAAATCAAACGGATAAGAAGAAAGCAATGGATTAAGGCATTTAAACTGATGGGAGCAATGAATAACACCGATTTGCTTAACTTGTTTATCAGCAGGCTGTCACTAAAAGCCCTGATTTTCTTGCTGCATAAGGAAGGAGCTCAACCATGAATAAAATTATCTTACTGGGCAGGCTCACAAGAGAGCCAGAAGCGAGAATGACAGCGAACGACAAGCTCTGCACAACTTTTACCTTGGCCGTTGACCGGCCATTTTCGAGGGGAAAAGACAAAGAAGCGGACTTCATCAACATCGTGACCTGGAATAAGACGGCAGAGGTTGCGGGCAATTTTCTCCACAAAGGCCAGCGCGCTCTCGTCGAGGGACGACTCCAGATTAGATCCTACGAAGGGAAGGACGGTCAAAAGCACTGGGTCACGGAGGTCATTGCGGATCACCTTGAATTTGTGGAGCCAAAAGGAAGCAGCGCTCCATCCGGTCCCATGGATGCCTTTGGACCTGGTGGCGGGCCTGTGAGCCAGCCTACAAAACCACAGGCGCCGAAGGTGGAGCAGCCGCACTATTTCGAAGAAGAATTTCCATTTTGAAAGAAGGTATGAAAAATGAAGATTGGAACGAAAAAACAACCAGAATCAGTGATTCTGCAGGCAGTGAGAAATGCACTCACGATTGACGGATGGGATGTGACCAGGCATCAGCAGGGCCTTGGATGCAGGAGAGGATTCCCGGACCTTACGGCGCTGAAAGACGGCAAAACGCTGTACGTGGAGATTAAGACGGCGACAGGCAAGCAGTCTCAATGGCAAATTGAGTTCCAGCGCGTTTGTGAGGCTCACGGCGGGACCTACATTTTGGCCAGGTCAGTTGACGATATTAAACCGTGGCTCACAAGAGTCAGACCGCTGTTTTAGGAGGACTGAGTGATGGAATTTTTAATTGGCGAAGATGCCGCTATTAGGATGCAGGATGTGGTCGCTGTCTATATCAGGGCAGCGACGCTCCCGGCAGGACAAAACAGATTTTTTGTTTTAGCTAAAATCCGCAACTCGGATGATGCCATCAGCCTGGCGACCTGCGAAACAATGGATGAGGCGAATGGCATTCTGAAAGACGCGGTGAATAAAATCCAAGAAGAAACCGAGGAGGACTGAAAAATGAACATTTCCGATATTTCCAAGGTTGAGCGCAAGGGAAGCAATCTCTGTGTGTTGTTTACCCGTCGAAACAAAGATAATCACTTCGACGAGTGCAGCATTAAGTATTCTCAGGCGCCGCATCCGGATTTTGAAAGAGCCTGGAAAAACGTCCTTGATGAGCTGGTCGCAATGGTACCTGAATGGGAGCCGGTGGGTGTCATTTGGGCTGGACCAAATCTCCAGGACGCTGAAGAAAAAAGAATGGATTTACAGCGCCAAAATGTCCATCTGGCCGCACGACGAGGTCTTGCCTTATGACAGGGAATTGATCCTGAAAAACATCACGCCAACGATTGGATTGTGTGATGCTATCGATGATCTCTGGCGAGAGGTCGGGGCGTATATCCAGGGCAAGCGGGCGCAGCAGGTCCTGCAGTTCGGTGGAGTGAGAGTAGTGGACGAGGAAGCAGCAAAGGAAGCTAGATGACGGGAAGAGGTTAATAGAATCGCTGGCAAGCAGAATTAGGAGGAATAAACAATGAATCAAAAAGAATGTTATGAATATTGTCAAGGACTGGCGGCTGCATTGAACGATATGGGGGGAGAAATCGAGGAAGTTCTCATGGAGATTTATTCCATGGCCATCCAAGCGCACAGCGTGCCAAAGCCGGGAAAGATTGACTGCAGCGAAGACATGCGGTACGGGCTCAAAGAGTTTCAAAAGTCATTAAAAAGACAGCGCAATACGTGGAAGTCCGTGATTGAACAGATGGAACTCTTGATTAAGGCTCTCGACTAATGACAGGACGGGATTTTTTAAAAAGTTTGAGAGAAGACAACTTCGCTCTCAAGTCCTTGGAAGATCGGATTGTTGAGCTGAGAAATAACCTCTACCGCGTTAAGACAATCAATTACTCCAAGGACCGAGTCGATGGCGGCGTGCCGTCAGATATCGCAGACCGAATCGGCATGATCCAGTCCTTGGTCGATGAGTCTAATGATAGGTTGGATTCGCTGATAAAGAAAAAGAGAATGGCACTTTCTATCATCTTCGAAATCAAGGATGGGCGCTATCAAGCTATCCTGGAGGAGCGCTATATCAATATGCTGTCGTGGAGCTTCATCGCGCGGCGAATTGGCTATGAAGAGAGCCAGACTTATCTGCTCCACAAAAAAGGACTCAATGTCTTTGATAGGATTTTTGATGAGAGAGAAAAAGTGCGTAGTGAATCGTAGTAGTCTCTCGTGATATCATTAAGCTGTGGAATTGAGAGACAAAACGACCCTCGTCCCTGCTTCGCATGATGTTCACCTCCTTTCTAAGATTTAAGCAACGTACCGGAAACGGCCCTCGCATTTGCGGGGGTTTTTTTCGTGGAGGGATTTTTTAGAAAGGATTTTTTGGGAAAAGAAAATGGCAAGAGATTTTTCAAAACGGTTTTATGATTCAAAATCCTGGAAGGATTTAGCCAGGCTGAGCCGAGAAAAGAAACAATTCATCTGTGATAAATGCGGAAGACCTGGAGCAACGCAGGTGCACCACATCATTGAGCTGACGCCGGACAACATCAACAACCCCAGCATCAGCCTTAACCCACGCAATCTGATGCTGCTGTGCAACGACTGCCACAACCGGATGCACCATCGCTTCGAGCAGGGAGCCAGTAGCAGGACCTACAGCTACGACAGCGAGGGGCACGTGGTGGCTGTCCAGGAGAAAGAGCGGCGGCACTGACCCACCCCCCGGGGGTAGCTTTTTCGGCGGGGGCAAAACGACCCGGCCCCCACTCTTGCGTGCGATACAGGCAGTTTCCGGAGGGGGTGTAATCAACGTGAAAGGAGGCGAAATGGATGGCGGACGAGAAAACAAGGCGAGGAGCCCAAACACGATATATTAACCAGCTGAAGAAAATCTTCAACGGATCCCCCAGACAAGCGGAAGCGATGCTCCTCATCAAAAGAGCAGCGTTTTTCCTGGCATCTCTGGATGAGCTGGAGCACATCATCCAGAAAGAAGGGTATGTGGATACCTACAAGAACGGACGGAATCAATCCGGTACGATGGCGTCGGCATCCCTCAAGGCCTACAAGCTGTCCATGGATGGCCTCCTGGCCACGCTGAAGAAACTGGAAGACATTGCTCCGAACCAGGAAGGAGCAGATGAGCTGAAGGCTTTCCTGAATAAATGACGTCCGCAATTGAGGAATACAATGATGTGCTCCAATCAGGAAAAATCAAGGCCTGTAAAAAGCTGAAAGCAGTCTATCAACATTTGGCGAAAAACATCCAGCATCCTGGAAAATTCCATTTTGACCAAAAGGCAGCTGACAGAGCTGTGACATTCATCGAGACTTTCTGCTGCATTCCAAAGATGCGGGGAACCCCTCGATTTAAATTAGAACTTTGGCAAAAAGCCCTGGTGGAAGCGACGTTCGGCTTCGTCGATGACCAGAACCTCCGGCAATACCGAGAGGTTTTTCTTTTTATCGGTCGAAAGAACGCAAAATCAATCCTGGGCGCAGCTATGGCCCTTTATCTTTTACTAGTTGATGGCGAAGATGGACCGGAAATTTATACGGCAGCGACGGACAGATCCCAGGCGAAAGTGGTCTGGGAATACGCCATCTCGATGATCAACCATGACGCCAGCTTAAAAAAATACCTCCGGCCCAAGGTCAATCTGATTGAATGCAAGGAAAATGGCGGAAAATTCGTCCCGCTGTCAAAGAACTCCGGCTCCCTGGATGGGCTAAACGTCTCCGGAATGTTTCTGGATGAACTCCATGCCATCAAGGACCGGAATATGTACGACGTCCTGAAGGGCGGCACCTACGCACGGAGCCAGCCTTTGACTGTAATCATGTCAACCGGCGGTTACTACGAGCAGGACAGCCTGTTCGACACCAAATACAGCGAATACATGAGTATTATCGACGGCTACAGCACCGGCAGATATGTCGACGAGTCAACCCTTCCGATCATCTACGAGCTGGATTCCAAAGAAGAAGTCGTGGATCCGTCCAACTGGATAAAGGCCAACCCGAACCTGGGCGTCAGCAAGAATCCAGAGCAGCTGGAACGGGAATTTAACCGTGCAACCCTGGATGAAAAAACCATGCGTGACCTGCTGGTGAAGCAGTTCAACTTCAGGGAGAACGCCCGGGATACCTTCTTCAACCTGGAAGATGTGGAAAACAAAGAGACATTCAACCTGGACGATCTCTCAGGGATGTATTTCTTTGGCGGCGTCGACCTGTCCGAGACCACTGACCTCACATGTGCGACCGCTGCCTTCCCTGTGAATGATCCGGAGACGGATGAACCCAAGCTGATGGTTCATCAGATGTATTGGATCCCCGAAGATACCCTTCAGGAGCACATCGAAAAGGATAAAGTGCCCTACGACGTTTGGATCCGCAACGGATGGGTGAGAACCTGCCCAGGGAATGTTATTGACCAAAAAGAAGTCGTCAACTGGTTCCAGGAACTTCAGGCAGAGCACAATGTATACGCCTATAAAATAGGCTACGATGCCTACAACGCCCAGTACTTGACCAAAGACCTGGAAGAAAACTTCGGGAAGGATCTAACAGAAAAAGTCCAGCAGAACTTCAAGGGCTTGTCTTCGCAGATGTACCTCTCAAAAGCCTGGTTCAAGAAGCGGAAAATCGTGTACAACTACAACCCGGTGCTCCTGTGGTGCTTGCTCAATACAGAAGCGGTTACGGACACCCAGGGCAACGTAAAACCTTATAAAAACAGAAACTTGAGGAAACGCATCGACGGCTACAGTAGCCTTCTGGATGCGTTTTGTGTTTATCTTGACCACAAAGATGAAATCTAGGAAGGAGGTGAAATTATGAAAGGAATCCTGAGAAGCGCCTTCGACGCTGTATTCGGTGGGACAAAAGAGCCAAAGACCACTACATTCCAGATGATCAACGGATGGAGTAACTTCTTCGTCCCAATGGAAGACTATAGCAAGGACATCCTGATCAAGACCTGCATCGACCGGGTGGCTACTCATGTGGCGAAGCTGCACCCGAACTATGTAGTGATGAAAAAGGGAAAGAAGCAGCCGGCTAACAACAGCCAGCTTCAAACGCTGCTGGCCATTTCTCCGAACCCGTACATGAATGCTTACAGCTTCTTGTATAACCTAGCCACAAAGGCTGTGGCAAACAAAAACGCCTTCGCCTACATCAAGAGGGATCGGCAGCGGAATGTCATCAGCCTGTGGCCTATGGAATACCAGAGCTGTGAAGCCCGGGAAGACGATCGTGGGAACCTCTACATAATGTTCCGCTATGGCGGGACTCATTCCACCAGGACCATTCCATACACGGATCTGATCCATCTCCGGAGCATGTTCCAGCAGGGGGAATTTTTCGCTGACACCGACGATAACCTGGCGAATCATATGGCCCTGCTGACTAAACTGGGACAGAGCTTTGAAAATGTGGTGGAAAATTCCGGGCGGATCCGTGGCATCGCTAAAATCGCCGGGCAGGCGGGAACTGAAGCGTGGAAAAGCAAGGCAAAGATGCTCAACGAAAATCTGAAGGACCCTGCCCAGGGCGGCATGGTGGTCACTGACGGAACCATGGAATTTACGCCTGTGGACAGTGAACCAAAGGCAGCCGATACGGCCCAGCTGGAATTCGTTCGGGACAACATATATCGCTACTTTGGCGTGTCCAAGCCCATCGCTGAGGGAATCTACGATGAAACGTCCTGGAGTGCATTCTTCGAATCCGTAATTGAACCGTTCTCCATTCAGATGAGTCAGGAATTCACACGGAAGCTTTTCACTCCGGATGAGATTGCCGCTGGGAATGAAATCGTGTTCGACGCCAACCGGCTGACCTACGCCAGCACGGATACCAAAGTGGAACTGATCCGGCAGCTTCGTCCTCTGGGCATTCTGACAACAAACCAGAGCCTGGAAATCATGAACCTGCCGCCCATCGCTGACGGCGACGACCGTGTCCAGACGCTGAACGTGGCCAACACGGATATCGTGAGCCAGTATCAGATGAGCCAGTCCCAGAAGGGAGGTGAGAAGGATGAACAAGGACCAACTGATGATCCGGCAGATTGATGTCAAACCATCTGACGAAGACATGGTCATTGAAGGCTATGCTGCTGTCTACGACTCTCCTACAGTCCTATGGACCGATGAAGACGGCACCCAGTACAAAGAGGTCATTGAAAGAGGAGCGTTCTCCGCAGCAGATCTGTCCAACGTGGTGCTGAGGTACAACCACAGCCCGGAAGGCATGGTCCTGGCAAGGACCACAAACGGCACGCTGCAGGTGACTCCGGACCAGAACGGCTTGAAAATCCGGGCAAAACTGGCACCTACAACTGCCGGGAAGGACCTGTATGCCCTGATCAAAAGAGGCGACGTCAACAAAATGAGCTTCGGGGGATATTCCCAGGATGTGGACTATGATCTGGACAACCACATGCGGCACATCAAGACCATGCGGAACCTTTTTGACGTCTCTGCCGTTGACTTTCCTGCCTATGAGGCGACCTCCCTAGCGGCCGTCCAGCGAAGCTTCGAAGAAGCTAGAAAAACTGAACAAAATCTGATTGAAGAGCGCATGCGGATCCAGATCGCAGCGCTTTTTTAATGCCTGAAAAAGAAAGAGGGAATGCTTAATGACTATCACTGAAATCATCCAGAAAAAAACTGAACTGCTGGAACGCTCCAAGACTGCAACCGTCGAACAGCTGAAGAACATCCAGAAGGAAATGGAAGGCCTGAACGCTGAGCTGAAGAAGGCCCAGGAAGATCAGCATGCAGAAATGCTGAGAAACAGCATCGCAAGTCAGATGGACAACGGTGCTTATGCCGGGAACATCCTGGCTGATGTAGGTGCTCCGAAAAAGGCACCTGTTGTGAATGCGAAAACCTTCGCCAGCACGCCTGAATATCGCCAGGCATTTATGGACTATGTACTAGAAGGAAAGATGGACCCCATGTTCCGGGCTGTTGCGACTACCGCAAACAACGGAGCTGTGATTCCCGTTCCCGTGCTGAATGAAATCGTCGAAAAGATGATGAAATACGGGAACATCCTTCCCCTGGTTCGTCACCTGAACTATCCTGCCGGTATGACCGTTCCCACCTCCACTCTGGAAGCCACCGCTAAATGGGTAGACGAAGGGGCAACCATTGCCGCTGACGGGAAAAAGACCACTTCCGTGGCATTCGCTGGGTACCAGCTGGCTGCAGCTGTCGGCCTGACATTCCAGGCTCAAATCAAGAGCATGGCCATTTTCGAGCAGGCCCTGGTCCAGGACGTATCTAAGGCGATGACTCTGGCTCTAGAAGAAGCCATCATTTCCGGCGACGGCACTGGCAAGCCCACCGGCATCATCAAAGCTACTCCTGCTGCGAAATTGACCACCAAAGCTCCGGATTACAAATTCCTGATCAGCATTCTGAAGTCCATTCCTTCCGCATACAAGAGCGGCTCTGTGCTGGTGATGAATGAATCCACCTTCCTGGATTTTGCCGGGATCACCGATACCGCTGGCCAGCCCATCGCCCACGTCAACTACGGTATCGACGGCGCTCCTGCTGCACGGATCCTGGGCAAGCCGGTTGTCTTCACCGACTTCCTGCCGTCCCTGGACACCGCCGAAGCCGGGAACACTGTTGCCTTTGCCTTTGACATGAGCAAATACATCCTGAACGTAGCTTATGCCATGGACCTTGTGTCCTACGTCGACAACGCCACCAGAAACCGCATTTATCAGAGCATTGGCCTGTATGACGGCAAAGTTGTTGACGCCAACGGCCTGGTGCTGATCAACAAGGCGGGGGCCTAACCCTCTCCCGCCTCTTTTGAGGAGGGAAGAGAATGGAACTCAAAGATTTCAAAAACTATCTCCATGTCGACTCTGATCTGACGGACGATGACTCTCTCATCCAATCCCTGATGGCTTCTGCAAAAGAATACATTGTGAACAGCACGGGGAAGGAATGGACGGAAAGCGCAGACACTCCTCTGATGCTGACCTGTGCTAAGCTCCTGGTGGCGCACTGGTACTCTGACCGGGCACTGGTGTCAAAATCCAACGTCCAGGAATACAACCACAGCATTACGAGCATGCTGCGTTTGATTGAGATGTCTGATGCATACCCTGAAAAGGCGGTGAGGACGGAATGATCTGCAATCCTGGGCTACTGAATAGAAAGGTGACCATCTATCGGCCAACGGTAACGGCAGGGACCGACCTTGACATTCAGACAGATAGAGTGCTGTATTCCAACGTTTCTGCCTGGATCGCTCCTGTCCGGGGCCTTCAGTACAAGGAGGATGGGACCGACCGGAACGACGCCACTGTCAAGATCGTGATCCGCTATCGCAAGGGAATCACGGACGGCTGTTGGGTTCGATATAAAGACCATCACTACCTGGTGACCTACATTTCTGACCCGGACATGCAGCATGAATCCCTGGAGCTGATGTGCGTGGAACGGCTTCGTGGTGATCCTCCGGAATCTGTCCAGGATGGATGGGAGCCGTGATGCTATGGCTGATTTTGCGATCAAGGGCATGGAAGAACTAAACACCGATATCCTGGAAGCCGCTCAGCATTACCCGAAAGAGGTTGAAAAGCACCTCAAAAAGACCGGTGATGTGCTAAAAAAGAAAGCCATCGAGAAAACCCCGGATTCTGGGACCGATCACAAGCGAAAGCTTAGTAAGTCCTGGAAATCGGAAATCGAGGGCATGACTGTTGACAGCCTGGAATATCAGCTACGGAACACATCGCCCCACTATCACCTGGTGGAACGGGGACACAAGCTGGTAACCCGGAAGGGAAAAACCATCGGCTTCGTCCAGGGGCGGCACTTTTTTGAAAAGGCATGTGACGCTTTCAATGCATCGGATGAAGTCGGCAAGGAGATGGACAGATTCATAGCAGAAATTAAAAGGAAGATTGCTCATGATTGACGACACAGATATCCTGAAGGCCGTCAGAGCTCAGCTGAAGGCGGCGTGGCCGGACGTGGACGTGAACCTGGACGATGTCCAGAGGTCCTTCCGGCTGCCGTGCTTCTTCCTTCGTTTTTTCGAGCTTGACAGCCCTCAAATGGTGTACAGCAGGAGCTTGAAAAGGTCCTGCACTCTACACATTGATTACTTTTCCCAGAAGAACCGGAACTCTGCTATCGAGCTGTACAAGGTTCGGAAGCGGCTCCGGGAGCTCTTCACATTCGGTCTCCAGGTTGGCGACAGGGTCTTCAACTTCGATGGGATTTCGACTGAAACAAACGGAAAAGACGCAGATATCCTCTCTGCGACTCTCAGTTTTTCCTTCTACGACGTCATCGCTGGCAAAGAAGAAGATCCACCGACCATCGGAAATATCGAACAAGACATTGAACTTTTAAAGGAGTGAGAAAATGGCTCAAAAAGCACCTAGCGTCATCGTGACGTTTAAAGAGAGGGGCATCACGGCCATCCAGCGCAGTCAGCGTGGCATCCTGGCCATGATTCTGACCGAAACCCAACCGCTGGATCCGTTGACTATCTACTCTGTCGACGATATCCCGGAATCCGGGCTGTCCGCCGACAACGTGGAACAGATCCAGCTGGCGCTCAAAGGATACCAGACCAGCCCCAGAAAAATCCTTGTATATACTGTTGAAGACACCACTTACACCGACATTCTGAAAAGCCTGGAAAATGTCCGCTTCGACTGGCTGGTAATTCCTGGAATTTCCGCTGAAAATGCTGAAACCGTGGCATCCTGGATTAAATCCATGCGCACCGTCAAGGACAAGGCCGTGAAGGCCGTCCTGCCCAATGAAGATGCTGACTTCGAAGGCGTGGTGAACTTCACCAATACTAGCCTTCAGACGAAGAGTAAGACCTATACTGCTGCCCAGTACTGTTCCAGAGTAGCGGGCATCATCTGCGGCACGCCCATGACCATCTCCTGCACCTACGCCCCGGCTCCTGAGCTGATCGCCTGCGACAGCTACACAAGCGATGAACGGGATGAAAAGGTGGGAAAAGGAGAACTGTTCTTCTTTAACGACGGTGAGAAAATCAAGATCTGCAAGGGCGTCAACTCCTACGTGACTACTGTCCAGGGCAAGCTGAACAGTTATCAGAAAATCAAGCTGGTTGATCTGATGGATATGATCCACGACGATATCAAGCAGACCGGCCACGACTCCTACATCGGAAAATACGCCAACAGCTACGACAACCGTTGCCTCCTGGTGACCGCCATCAACGGCTATTTCCACGAGCTGGAAAAAGAAGGGCTCCTGGAAGTCGGACAGAACCTGGCGGAAATCGACATCGAGGCCACGAAAAACTGGCTGGAAGCAAACGGGAAATACACCCGTGACGAACTGGAAAGCATGACTGATCTGGCCATCAAGAAGGCAAACATTGGTGAAAATGTGTTCATTAAATCCACTATCTCCATGCTGGATGCCATCGAACACATCGAAGTAGCTAACGTGATTCAGTAAGGAGGGATATAGATGCACGAGGTTGATACTCAGCGAGTCGTTTATGGCTCCTATGGGCAGCTCTGGCTGGATGGCGATGAAATCGCCGAAGTCATGTCTTGTAAAGCTACCCTGACCGCCCAGAAGACGGCCATCAAGCGCAGCCGTCACCTGGTTGACGGATACAAGACCACTGGCTACGAAGCCAAAGGCAGCATCAAGCTGCACAAAGTCAGCTCCTACCTGATTAAAAAGCTGGCCCCGGCAATCAAGGAAGGGAAGCAAGTAAAATTCACGCTGATCAGCAAGCTGGACGACCCCAATGCCCTGGGCGCTGAACGGATTGCCCTGTACGGCGTGATGTTTGATGCCGTCGACCTGATCAACTGGGAATTGGGCAAGGTAGGCGAGGAAGATCAGAACTTCACTTTCGAGGATTTCGACCTGCTTGACCTGATTGACGAAGAATAAGGAGAAAAAGCATGAGCGTACTCGCACTGCTGCTTAATGCAGACCCAAAGAAAATTGAAGAAAAGGCGACTAAAAAGATGGAAATCCCCAGGCTCTCTGCAGCCCTGGGGGCTCCTTTTGAATTGGAACTGCAACCAATCGACCCGGAACTGTACTCCGAGATCCAGGAAAGTGCTGTAAACCTGGACAAAAAAGGCGGCCTGAAGAGCATCGACACCTATGCCCTGTCTGTTCGGACCTGCGTCGAAGGCATCAAGGACCCGTCGATGAAAGACAAGGGATTGATGAAGAAATTCGGAGCGGCCTCTCCTAATGACCTTGTAAAAAAGCTGTTCCTGGCTGGCGAAATCAGTGATATTTCCCAGGAAATCAGCAAGGTCAACGGATACACGAGCCAGGACGAAACGGATGAAATAGTAAAAAACTGATAGAGACGGACGGGGAAGTTGAGCGCATGTACTTCCTCTTCCGGTTTCACAATATGGACCCGGCCCGGGTTGAGCGCATGCCAATCCGGGAGAAACAGGTCCTTTTTTCGTTCGCAGCATACGAAATCGCAGAACGGAACGCAGAAATCGAATCTTTGAAGAAGGGAGGGGACGATCATGGCACGAGTCATTGACGCCATCATCCGGCTCCATGATCAGTTCAGTCCTGTGCTGAAGAAAGTCAGCAATAGCCTGACGGAGTCGGAAAAGATGACAAACCGATTCGGCAGGAATTTGAAGAGCATCGGCGGAACAATGTCTTCTGTCGGAGCGACGGTTTCAACGGCCATGGCGCCCATTATGGCTGCCGCCGCTGCCGGGTTGAAGCTCCACAGCGACTTCGAACGTGGCATGGCTAAAGTCAGCACGCTGGTGGATACAAACGTAGTCAGCCTTCAGCAACTGTCCAATGGGATTCGCCAGATCTCCGATGAAACCGGCATGAGCGTGACCGAACTGGCTGAAGCTGAATATCAGGCAATTTCCGCTTCCGTTGACACGGCCCACGTGACCGACTTCGTTCGGACAGCAGCCATTGCCGCAAAGGCTGGCTTCACCGACACGACGACGGCTATTGACGGACTGACGACAGTGCTCAACTCCTACGGCCTGAGTGCTGAAAACGCCGGGAAAATCACGGATCAGATGCTAATGACGCAGAACCTGGGCAAAACCACCTTCGGCGACCTGGCTCAGGGCATTGGTTCCGTGGCCACGGCAGCCAGCCTGGCCAAAGTCAGCACAGACGATTTGTTCGCCAGCATGGCGATCTTGACTAAAAACGGCGTACAGACGTCCGAGGCTTTCACCGGCTTCCAGGGTATTTTGAGCGCTGTGTCCAAACAGAGTCAGCAAACGGTTAAAACAGCCGCAGCCATGGGGATTGACTTCACACCGGAACACCTAGGACAAGTCGGATGGATCCAGTTCCTAACTGAAGTCAAGGAAAAGGTCGGCGATGATCAGACAGCCATCCAGCACCTGTTCGGCAGAGTCGAAGCGGCCAATGCTTTCAAGGTCCTAACCAAAGATCTGGGGCAGCTGAAAGACGCACAGAGAGCGATGGGTGACTCCATGGGAGCCACGGAGCTGGCATTTAACAAGATGCTGACCCCGGCGGAGAAAAACAAAATCGCCATGAACCAGATGAAGAACGCCCTCATGGATCTCCGTGGAGTCGTCGCTCCTGTGGTCATGGCAACCGCTCAGGCTGTCAAATCCTTCACAAGCTGGTGGAACGGGCTCAGTGATGGGCAGAAAGCCTTTGCAGTCCATGCCATCCAGGTAGTGGCAGCATTCGGAGCCATCACTCTGGGCGTAGGGAAATCCATCAGCGCTGTGGGGCGTTTCAGCATCTTTATCAACAGATTACCCCGGACTTTCCGTAACATCAGGAGTGCTGCTTCCATCATCGGGAAAGGCTTTCGGGTCATTCCCGGCGCCCTTCGTCTCGTAGGCGGAGGCTTCCTGCGCATGGCTGGAATCGTAAAAACGGCCATGAGTGGTATCGCTGCTGCCGTCGCCGCAAACCCGGTTTTCTTCGCCCTGACAGCCCTGGTGATGCTGCTTGTTGTTGTCTACAACCACTGGGATGAAATCGTCAGCTACGTCAAGGAGAATTTCCCGCAGGTCTATGCCGTCGTCACCAGCGTTGTGTCCAACGTTATGAGCAAACTGAGCGCCCTGATTGACTGGATCACGGGGACGCTGATCCCCATGTGGACCAATGGGTGGAACACCATGAAAGCCATCTTCGAAGGGGCTTTTGACGGGATCTCCACGATAGCCCACAGGGCGCTGGATTGGATCCTGGACAAAGTGGAGAGCATCAAGAGCGCCGTGTCCAGCATTCATCTGCCGAGCTTCAGCCTAGGAGGACACGCTACCGGAACTATGGGCCTTCCTGGTGGAACTACTTTTATTCACGAGCAAGGGCCCGAAATTATGGACCTGCCCACCGGCACTCGAATTATTCCTCATTCTGAGAGCCTGAAGCAGGAATATGCGAGAGGCCGAAAAGAAGGTAGCGGGAAAGGCGGCATGAGCATCACCATCCCGAAGCTGGCTGATCAGATTGTGGTCCGGGAAGATGCAGACGTCGACCGAATCATGGAAAAACTTGTATTTAAGTTGAAGCAGTTCAGCATCAACCGCATGGAGGGGGCGATCTAATGGCGAATGAATTTTGGAGCGGGCTTATAGCCGGACTCATTTCCGGGAACGTCAACTCTGTGATTCTGAGCGCCAATGGAGACTCCATGACGCTCCCGATCATGCCGGAAACGGTGGAAACGAGCGTCTCCCAGAACAACGGCACTGTGACCATCAATGCTGATGGCGACTACAACATGCCAGGCAAGACGGGACTCCATGAGATCAGCCTGGATGGGATTTTCCCGGCTCAGAACTACAGCTTCGTGGATGTTATCCCGGAAAGCCCGGAAGACTATGTTTATAAGCTGGAAAACTGGCGGTCAACTGCCCAGGTAGTACAGCTGACTGTGCCGGACAGCCCCATCGACCTTCCGTTTCTCATCGAATCACTGAAATACGGATACAAGGATGGGACCTACGATATCTATTTCAGCATCTCTTTTCGGGAGTATCGGTACATCGCTGGGATTTCCAACGATAAAATTAACGAACTGACCGGGCTTAAATCCCGCCCTGATACCATGGTGGGCACGGGTGGCATCATCGGCACGACTGCAACTAGCGGAACGGATATGGCAGGGAATATCGGCAGAGCTATCGGCAGTGCTGTAAGATCTGGCACGACGTCTCCCATGGGCTGTATCGAAGCCGCCATGAGGGCCTGTAAGAAAGGCGGCGTGAAGCCGGGCGACCTGATCAAGGTGGCCGCATCGGGGGTGATGGTGAATGACAGAATCATTTAGCCTTCTCGATGTAACCACAGGTGTGGATCTCACGCCCTGGATCATTTCCTATGAGTGGTCCGGGGACCTGGAACAGGCGGGCCGGAAACTGAATTTTAAAATTGCCTATACCACAAAGGACCAGGCATGGACGAACCCCACAGTCAATCTAGGGGACGAGGTTATGCACTACTGCATCGCCCCAACGGCTGGCGGCCAGTTTGACCTTTTCCACGGGAAAATCTTTATGCAGAGCCGGGAAAGCAGCTCCTACGAGATGGAATTTGTTGCCTACGATAAGCTGATTTATCTGGCAAAATCCAAATACACGTTGAAATTCTCGAAAGCGCCTGTGAAGGACGTTCTCTCCACGGTAGCCAGCAAGGCCGGTTTGACCCTGGGCCGTGTGGCTGATGATTTGACATACACCGTCGACTTTGTGGCCGACGGAATGACCGGCACGGAAATCATTAAGAAAGCCCTGGAACAGGGACGAAAGAAATCCGGGAAAAGCTATCACATCTATCTAGATGCCCAGGACCGGCTGAACGTCGTCAGAGCTGACACGATCATCCAGGGGTATGCAATCACCGATATGACCAATCTGACCACAGCCAGCCACAGCGCCAGCATCGAGGATATGGTCAACCGGGTGGAAATCACTGACAAGGACGGCCATGTAATCGGGGCTGTGACCAACTCCAATGACGTCAAAGCCTATGGCACGATTCAGGGCGTGTATAAAGTCGACAACAAACAGGATACACAGGCCAGTGCCAAAGCCCTACTGAAAAGCGTAAGCGAGCATAGCGAGGTCGAAGCCCTGGGCAACATCCAGTGCATTGCTGGATATGCGGTTGAAATCCAGGAAGAGCAGCTGAAAGGGACCTTCTTGATCGTATCTGATTCTCATACCATCGAGAACAACCGACACATGATGAAGCTGACGCTGCGTTATCTGGATCCGAAAGCAAGTCTAGAGATCACCACAGAAGGAAGCACTGGTGGTACGACTGTAAATGCGGATGGATTAGACACGGGGGCTGATGCCTGGCTGGGAACCACCATGGATAACGGAACGGAAGGATGTGTGGAAGCAGCAACGAAAGTCGGCAGCTATTACAGCCCGTTCCTGGCACAGGAGCAGCAAGCGGGGGTTGTCAACGTGGATACGCTGTGCGCCGATGCTGGTGATCAAGTAATCGATTTTGACGCATCACAGCTGGAAAAAGGCGACGTTATCGTTTATGGAGACAATGACCATGTGGTCATTTACGATGGCCAGGGCGGCTACATTGGAAACAGCAGCAGCCAGGATATGGTCATCCATGGATCGGATTATAACGAAATGGGCGACTTGACCCCGAGCAAAATCATCAAGACGTCGAGAATGTAGGGAGGCCACAATGAAGAAAAACCCATACAGTGAGCTCCTTGGAATCATGAACGGCGTGGGGAGAAATAACCAGAGCCCGGTTATCCAGATCGGGACCATCCTGGAGCCACCGCCCAACATCAAGGTGAGATACAAGAGCATCATTCTGGAAGCTGCCGAATGTTATATAAGTGAATATCTTCTGACCCAATATAAGAGATCGGCAGAAGGGAATATAAAAACAATCACAGAAAACGCAGCAGGAGGATCTGGTGACGCTCAATATGCAAGCCATGCCCACACAGTCAATCACTACTACTCGGAATCCTGGATTACAACGGATACACTGAAGCCTGGTGACAAGGTTGCCATCATGCCGTGTGAATCCGAAGATGGCACCAGCCAGACATACATTATCCTGGACAAAATCGTCCGTCCGAATCGAGGTGCATTTTAATGAACCCTTTCATCGCCGGGCCTATCACCCAGACCGCCAAAAGCTACACGGCGAACCTGCCGGAGCTCCAGGAACTGGCATGGGACTTTACCCATGATACCTTCGTTCACGACAATGATGGCCGCTTGAAAACGGTCACAGGGAACGAGGCTTTGAAGGTCTGGATCTACAAAGCCCTGAAGACGGAGCGCTATCGCTACATGGCCTATCTCCACGGCGACTACAACGCCGAAGGTAACTATGGTACAGAACTGGAACGTTTCATCGGCACAAGGTCCAACTCCGAAATCAGCGCCACGGAAATCAAGAGATACATCAAGGATGGGCTCCTGGTGAATCCATACATCAAGAGCGTGGACGCCATCGAGACAACCGTCAGGGATGGAGAAAACCTGACGCTGACTGTCAATCTGACAAGCGTCTACGGCAGTACGTCCATCACAGTAGGAGGTGAATAGGATTGTTTGAAACACAAAGCAAGGACGAAATCCAGAAACGCATGGCGGCGGACCTTTCCGCCATGAACCCAAACAGCACCATCGAAGGCAGCTTCGGCAGGGACGTCATTAATGCTACCAGCGTGGAATTTGAGAAAACTTATGCAGAGCTCTCCCTGGTGAACCAGGCAGGATTTGCCCAGACCAGCTGGGGAGACTATCTGGAAAACATCGCTGAAGAACATGGCGTCTTTAGACGGGCAGCTGTCCAGGCCATCGGAACTGTCACTGTGACCGGCACGGGTACTGTCTCCCAGGGTGCACTGTTCCAGACCCAGGACGGCACGGAATTTACGGCCACGGAGACCGTCAAGGTCACCACCATGGCAGACATCCCCGTGAAAGCTGTGGAGTATGGTGCCAAAGGCAACGTGGCCGCCGGGGCCATTACGATCATCCCCATGAGCATCCCCGGCATCACCCGGGTAACCAATGCCAAAGCCACATACGATGGATTTGACGAAGAAACGGACGATGAGCTCCGGGAACGGCTGCTGTTTAAGGTGCGCCAACCGGCTACCTCTGGCAACATAAACGACTACATCGAGTGGGGAACCAGCGTGGAAGGCGTGGGGCACATCACGGTTGTCCCTCTTTGGAACGGCAATGGGACTGTGAAGCTGCTGGTGACTGACTCTAACGGCCAACCGGCCAGCCCGGACCTTTTGTCCAGGGTGACAGAAAAAGTGGAAAGTATGCACCCCATCGGGGCTGACGTGTCCGTTATCGCTCCCTCCGTACTGGGCTTGACCATTGCCCTTACGCCCACCAAAGGCGGGGGAGATGCCGATGCCATTAAGAAGGTCCTCAATAAATATTTCCTGAGCAAGCAGTATACGGAGAAAAAGGTCAGCTATGCCAAAGTCGGACAGCTGATCATTGAGAACGCCGACACGACCCAGGTGGAAGATTACGACAACCTCACCATCAATGGAGCCACAGCCAACATCGGTGTGGACACTGACCAAATCCCATCCATCGTGGAGGTGGTCCTGAATGCCTAACTTTAGACTGCTGCGAGACAGCGACCCGGACGTCAGCAAGTACCTGCCTCTGTTTCTCATCAACGATAAAACCTTTAAATCCTGGCTGGACACACAGAGCGAGGAACACAAGCGCATCTGGCTGGACATCATCGATGCCTGGAAACAGTGCTACGTAAATGAGGCCACCTGGGGCCTGTCTGACTGGGAAGCCTTTTTGGGGATCCCGACGGATGAAAAGCTGTCCTACACAGTGAGACGGGCGACGATCATTGCCAAAATGAACGGCACGCAGACGGTGACCAAAGAATTCCTGGAGCGTACCATCAACAGCTTCACCAGCGATAAATCCAGCCGTGTGGTGGAACATCCAGACCAGTACAGCGTTGACATTTACCTGCCTAATGGTGGTGTTCTCTCTTTCGAGGAAATGGACAAGGCCATCCGGACGTTTATGCCAGCTCACATCGGCTGGCGATATATCTATCAGACCTACGTCAACGGCAGCCAGTACATCGGGGGTGTGCTCCGTCCCGCCCGGACCATCATGGAGATGGGCAGGCTGAAAGGTGACAAGCTGACCGGTCAGAGCGTGCTACGACTGGACAAGGCCATCGACTACGTCAACGGGGATGGGCAAATCCAGACCACACCGGATGGAGCCAAGACCAACGCCGTGCTGGATTTCACGCCTACGACCATCAGTCCCTGTTCATCCGCTCCCATCGGAGCCACAGACGGGATTTTCTACGTCAGCGGAGATGGCGGCGTCAAAACGATTAGTTAGAAAAGGAGTGAGATAATGGCAGAATTTCACAACATCACCGTCACACAAGACGGGATGAAACTGATTGCCCTGGCCAGCGCCATGCAGAAGCCCCTGGTGTTTGATCGAATGGACATCGGGGATAGCAGACCTACGGATGCCAGCAAGGTGGCGTCCCTGACCGCTGTGGTCAACAAGCGCATCGAAGCGACCATCTCCGATATTGGGGTGGTTACCAATGCCGATGTCAGCGAAGCTAGATACAGGATTCTGGGCAAATACAGCAACAGCAGCGTGACAACGGGCTTTAAGCTCTCGGAAGTCGGCGTGATTGCACACGTCGAATCTAACTACTACCAGGATGCTGGCTGGAACGGCTACGCCGGAGAGAACTTGCTCTTCGGCTATTTTTATGCGGATGAGGGGAAAGAAGACTGGCTGCCGTCCAAAGATACGCTCATGGCCGATTTGCAGATGGGGGCCTATTTTACGGTCAGCAATGCTACCAGCATTGCTGTCTACATCAACGAAGAAGACAACGTTAGCCGCTCCGACTTTAATGCCCATCTGACCGACAAAAACGCCCACTCCGATGTGATCGGCTGCACAAGCACGTCCGACGGCGACCGAGGGTTTGTTCCTCAGCCTAAAAAAGGCATGCAGGACAACTATTATCTGGGCGCAGACGGCACCTGGAAGCAGGTCAAGCAGCGGTCCGTCAAGGACATCATCGACATCATCTATCCGGTTGGATTTGTCATCACTACCACCGGCGACCAGAACCCGAACCAGCTGTGGGCAGGAACTACGTGGGAACGCTACGCTGCAGGCCGGGTACTGATGGGCGCAGGGACGTACACTGAAAACGGCGTGACCTACACCTACACCAACGGGGCCACAGGCGGCGAAGTCAAGCACCCACTCTCTGTTGATGAGATGCCCGCCCATAGTCATTCGGCATCCTGCTCCACGGATGGTAATCACGCTCATACATTCTACCTTGCGGCTGACGGAAACCCGGACAACGGGAAGAAAGGTGCGAATACCGGTCATGCTTCAACTGGGACAACGAGCTATGCGGGTAACCACTCTCATACAATCACAATCTCTTCTATGGGCGGTAATGGGAGCCACGAAAACAGACAGCCTTATGTAGTCGTTAATTTCTGGCGGCGCACAGCTTAATCATGCGGTCCTACGCCAGAAGTTGACCACCGTGTAGGGCTGGCGGTTCTCATGCAGGCCTTTCCCACCGGTGCTGCCCATCGTTCCAGTGGGCGTGATGTTTTTGTTGAAAGACAGTTCGTCACGATACCACGAACCAGCAGAAGACGGCTCTACTGCGTATCCACTGTTATGTTCTCTTCTGGCAACGGTGGTGTTCGTTCCGGCCAGCACGTTGGCGGCATCTTTAGACTGAGAGCGAATGGAAAAGCTGAAAGAAACATTGGTTGTGCCAAAGGCAAAGCTGTGACTGTGACTAGGCATCTCATCAACAGAGAAAGGACTGATTAAATGAGTGTTTTCCAGATTTTAAAAAATAATGTGTTGATTATCGACGGCGAAAAGCAGTACAGCGATACCGTCGATAATTTTTTATTAGACTCCGGGGCTGTATCCGTCCCGGGATCCGTTATCTACGACGACGACCAGGAGTGCTGCGTGGTGGATGGAGATTTTTTATCTTATCCCAACGGCACCTACAGCGGCTACTGTGAGCGCATCCAGGACCTGCTGGATGCCCAGGCTAAACGTACCTACGTACCACCGGCTGAACCGACGGAAGAGGACCAGAAAGCAGCCTTCAAAGCCGACTATGACAGCGCGGTTAAGGAACTGACCGACAGCATGGCTGTAGCTCTCCTGACCGGCGACACGGACGCTCAGGAGAGTATCAGGAGCGATTTCAAGGACCTGCAAGCCCAGTACAAGGAGGCGATGGAAAATGTTTAAGCTCCCGAAACGCTGTGAGTATTGCGCTCATAAGCTGGTGGACGGCAAGTGCGTTAACCCGGTCTGCATTGCTTATAAGCCGGAGCAGCAAGCTGATGAAAAGAAGGATGGTGACAGTAAATGACAACCAGAGCGATTGTACCTAACGGCGATGGCGAAGGCTCCCTGGGCACTTCTACGGCTAAATGGGGCGCTGTCTACTCTTCGGACCCGGTCAGCGGCGAGAACTCCGGTCAGGTACCCACCACGGCGTGGGTCCAGAAGCTCCTGGCTGATGCCCTGGCCAAACAGAAAGCGGCCTACGAGCAAGCCATCAGCACGGCCGTTTCAGCCGCCCAGACGAAAGCAAAACTGGACGCCCACCCTGTTGGCAGCTACTACTTCAGCGACAAATCGACGTCCCCAGCTGACCTGTTCGGCGGCACGTGGGAAGCCCTGCCCGCTGGCTACACGCTCATTGCACAGGGTTCCGGCACCGATGATTACGGTAGTTTTACGTACACGGCAGGGCAGAAATACGGCGAGCGAAAGCACCAACTCACCACCGATGAACTGCCCCATATCAGAGGAGATGTCCTCGATTTTGCTAGACAAGATCCAAATCAAAAGCTGACCACCCACGGCGTATTTTCGGCTCCTGCATCCATTGAAAATGTCAGCTTCGGGTCAAATACACAAAGCGGGCAAGGTGACGGGTTTACCATGGATTTCGGTAAAGATGTCCCTCACAACAACCTGTCTCCCTGTGTGGCGGCCTATGGGTGGAGGCGTACCGCATAGCCACCGATGAAATGGCAGCACATGGGCACCTTGTAAGGACATGGAACACAGTACAGAGCGGCACCCCGAAGGTTTACCTGGATGGGAAGTGGGTTGATTACACAGGCGACGGAATATTCAAGCCGAGCGGCGCATGGACGGATAAAGGTGAAACCCTGGCCACATCCCCACAAAATGGGACGGGTGACCCTGCTGGCACCACCGACGGAACTGGCGGCAATGCGGCTCATAACAACGTCCAGCCATCTATAGCCGGATACTGCTGGAAGCGCACGGCCTAAGCGGTCCTACGCCAGCCATAACAAGCGATGGATGGGGGCAAGTTGTTGTGGGGTACGTTGTTCCCGAATTCGAGGTGCAAAACATCCGTGTTAGCGGTGGCCGATGGTCCTACTTGCATAGCCCCCTCCTATTTTCCACCAGCAGACTGGAGATATGAAAAGGCTCCAGATTGCGCTGCACTATCGTTTAACCAACTCACAATATTTTGGCTCCCGTTGAACAACCGGAACTGGGCATCGCCTGTAATTTTCGGCAGTTCATCGGTGGATACCTGGGTAATCCATTTTATGCCATTTCACCCCACTTTATCCCCTTGACAAACCATTTTCAGGTTCCTGTTAAGCACACATTACAATCCATTCAGAGCAAGTCCTGAAGCCTGTGACCAGTGAATCCCAATGAATCAGAAACTACCTGGTAACTCACAAAATATCGACTGCTTTTCTTAGTTCAGCTAAGGTTTTATGCGTATATACGGCTTTTGTGACACCTTTTCTTGCGTGACCAAGTATCATCTTGATACTGGTATCATTGATACCGGCTGAATCAAGCATGGATGCGGCTGTGTGCCTGGTTTCGTGGGGCGTGTGGCGCATGGACATTGCTCTCATTACTTTATCCCATTGCCGCCTGAAGGAATCATAAGTCCGGCAGGGGCAAAGCCAAGGGGATTTCTGGATTCTGTCCAGCACAAACGGCCAAATCTTTTTACTGACCGGGACCTGCCGGATGCCCGCCCGCGTCTTGCTCTTTCTGATGACAAGGCAACGCTGTCTGATTTTAACGTCTGAAGCTTTAATGTTGAGATATTCCCCGCATCTGAGGCCGGTATAAATCAAAATGAGTACATCAACCACAAAGGGAGTTTCTGTATTAGCCCATAGCCGGTTCCGTTCCCGGACGGTGAAGGGCTTTTTCTTATGCACCGGGATATGGGGGTCGATGGAAAGGCAGCTGGCATAGTCTGTAGTCACTATGTCGTATCTGATGGCATAGTCGTAAAGCTGTTCCAGCAGTCCTTTGACCTTCTTCTGCGTGGCGTATCCGGCAATCTTTTTCACGGCATCAATGGCCGCTTGCAAATCCCTGTATCGGAGAGATGCGAAAGGCCGAGAATGGAGGGTAGAGAGATGGCGAAAACAAATCTCATAGGCTTTCTGAGAAGATACGGACAGCCCCGGAAAATGTTCCTTCTTCCATCTTTCGTAGATGGCCGAGAAGGGAATTTCCGCTTGCATTGTGTCTGTATCATTGACGGCAAAGAGATGGCTCAGACCTTCCACGTAGGTTGCAAAGTACCCTAGTGTTTTCTGGCGGCCCTCTATCGTCTTTTTTACTACCCACGGGCGCCTCCGGTGCCCCTGGAGCTTGTACACAGATCCAAAACCATTTGGTAATCGCATGAAAACATCTCCTTATATCTCATATAGGGAGCATTATACCGAAAAGGAGGCGGCTTATGGATGTATCACTAGGTGACATTGTAGCTGTACTGACTCTCCTGGGCGGAGCCCTCGTGTGGGTAATCCACGTGATCATTAGCCCACTCAAGGTCCTGCTGGACCGGGTGGTACAAAGCCTGGACAAGTTGGATGAAACACTCAGCAAGGAGCGTGCCAGGCGGGAACAGATTGAAATCCGGCTGGAAGCAATTGAAGCCAGGGGGAAAAGTAACACTCACAGGATTGACGACCTGGAGGAACAACAGAAAAAATGCTTGAACAAATCTCTCGTAAATTGAAGAGCCTGAAACAGCTGCGCTTTACGATTCAATCCGTATGGCTTTTTCGTTTTATCGTTTTCATTGGGCTGGCGCCTTTTACGCTGTCCCTTTTTCTGTGGGTATTCGCCCTAGTAACAGGTCTCCACGAGGAATGGCTTTTTAAGATGATCGACGCCGCTTTACGTATTGGGAATCAGGTCCTGGGGCCAGCCGTTGTCTCCGGGCTGCTTAACATCGTGCCCCGGGTGACCGACTCCAACGGCGATGGGATCCCGGATCTGGACGAAAAGGAGGAAAAATCTGATGAAAAAAGTAACGCTGGAAGACATCCAGACGATGGCTGAGGCTGCACGTGCTCAGCTCTGGAAGGATGCCCGGAACATGGACCGTGACGTCAAGGTATATCTGCACTGGACGGCGGGGCGGTATGACCAGAAGTTTAACGACTACCATATCAATA
>ERZ857775.188-NODE-188-length-94474-cov-5.560470_pt1 | contig 94474 bp, 123 predicted proteins | sample MGYA00519698_ERZ857775 | MGnify/ENA primary metagenome ERZ857775 (study PRJEB31778, sample SAMEA3449363) | human gut metagenome | biome: human gut; feature: human-associated habitat; material: faeces | place: United Kingdom | collected 2010/2012 ...
GGCGGATTGGGCTGTTTTCTGCCTTTCCCGGCGGGCTACCATCTGGTGGAGTGCCTTTTTTGCGGCAAATTTGTTGACAGGGGCTTTTAACTTACTGCCCATTCCACCGTTGGATGGTGCGCAAATTTTACGCTGTCTCATGCAGAGTGTCCCCCGCAAATAGCTATATGGAAAAACCGATGGAATGGGTCTGAATATTTTGTGCAATTTTCATAGTTTTCTAAATGAAGTTTTGGTGGTACAATAAGGATGGAGTACGAGAAGATTCTTCAGGAGGAGCCACATGGCAGAAAAAAGCATTGAACTGGATAGCGTGGAGATTGCAGCCGCTGTCTTTGGAAACTGCGACCGAAATATTCGTCTTTTGGAAAAGGAATTCTCCGTTACAGCAGTCTGCCGCGGTACGATGCTTCGCCTTTCGGGCGAGGCAGCCAATGTTGCGGCAGCGACCCGGGCGGTGGAGGGAATGCTGCTCCTGATTGAAAACCATACGCCGCTGGAAGATCAGACCGTTCGCTACTGCCTGAGCCTCGCCCACGATGGGGAGGAGAAGCGGGTCAAGGAGCTGACGGAAGATTTTGTCACCGTTACCGTTAAGGGCCGCCCTATCCGCCCCAAGACGCTTGGACAGAAAGAATACCTGAATGCCATCCGGAAGAATGCCATTACATTCGGCGTTGGCCCGGCGGGTACCGGCAAAACTTATTTGGCTGTTGCCATGGCCGTCAAGGCGTTCAAAGCAAAGGACGTCTCCCGCATCGTGCTGACCCGCCCTGCCGTGGAAGCCGGTGAGAAACTGGGATTCCTGCCCGGCGATCTGCAGCAAAAGGTAGACCCATACCTCCGCCCGCTGTATGATGGCCTGTTTGATATGCTGGGCGCAGAGACTTATGAACGTCTGGTAGAAAAACAGATCATTGAAGTAGCCCCGCTGGCCTATATGCGCGGCCGGACGCTGGATGATTCGTTCATCATTCTGGATGAGGCACAGAACACCACCCCGGAGCAGATGAAGATGTTTCTGACCCGTATGGGTGTGGGTTCCAAGGTGGTGGTTACCGGCGATGTAACTCAGATCGACCTGCCGGACCGGACCCGCAGCGGCCTTGTGGACGCGCTGCAGGTGCTGAAAGGCGTGGGCGGCATTGCGCAATGTTATTTTACAGAAAAAGATGTCGTGCGCCATCGTCTGGTGCAGGAGATCATCAAAGCCTATGAGGCGGCAGCACATCCAGCAAAGCGCTGAGCGTTTGCCTCTCAAAAAAGGCAGCATAAAAAGAAAGGAGAGGACGAGTTATGTCCAATAAAGTTTTAATCACAAATTCTCAAAAAGCAGTCAAGGTGCCCTCTGGCCTCCGAATTTTGATCCGCCGTGCCTGCAACGCCGTGCTGGAGTACGAGCACTTTGATGCCCCGGCAGAGATCAGCGTCACGTTTGTGGACAACGCTGCCATTGCAGAGCTGAACAACCAGTATCGCAACAAGCCCATGCCTACGGATGTTCTCAGCTTCCCTCTGGGTGAGAACGGCGTCTACGATGTGGATGAGAACAACGGCTGCAAGATGCTGGGCGATATCGTCATCAGCATGGAGCGTGCACAGGAACAGGCCACCCTTTACGGCCATCCGCTGCAGCGCGAGGTTGCGTTCCTGACCGTTCACTCCATGCTGCATCTGCTGGGCTATGACCACGAGAACGGTGGTCTGGAAGCCATGCGGATGCGCGAAAAGGAAGAGGCCGTGCTGCTCCAGCTCGGTCTGCCCCGCACGGTCAGCTATACGGAATAACACAAACCCTTGGAATGGATAGGAGTTCAATTTTGAAAAACGCAGCACCAATGCAGCAGCATTACGACACCTCTTCGGTCTTTGTAGCCGTGATCGGCCGGCCGAACGTCGGCAAATCCAGCCTGACCAACCGTCTGGTCGGCGAGAAGGTGGCCATCGTCACTTCCAAACCCCAGACCACCCGCACCCGCATCACCGGCGTGGTCACCCGCGGCCCGCTGCAGTATGTTCTGCTGGACACGCCGGGCGTCCATAAGGCCCACAACAAGCTGGGGAAGCAGATGGACAAGACGGCCAGCGATTCCATTGCAGATGTGGATGTTTCCATGATGCTGTTCGAGCCTTACGGTGCGCTCAACGAGCCGGAAATGGTTCTGGTGGATGCGCTGCGCCAGAGCGGCGGCCCCGCCATTGCAGTCATCAACAAGACTGATCTCGTCAAGGAACCGGCGGACCTCGAAGCCCGCAAGGCAGAGCTGAAGGCGCTCGGCGTGTTTGACGCCATTTACACCGTCAGCGTCCGCGCCGATGACCATTGCGAGGAGCTGTTTGATGCGCTGAGTCAGTATGCTGTCGAGGGTCCGCATTACTTCGACGACGACGCCTATACCGATATGCCGGAAAAGGAGCTGGTCGCCGAGGTCATCCGCGAAAAGGCGCTGCTCTTCATGCGGGACGAGATCCCGCACGGCATCGCTGTCGTGGTGGAGCGCTTCAAGGAGCGCCCCGGCACCGATCTGGTGGACATCGACGTGAACATTTACTGCGAGCGAGAAAGCCACAAGGGCATGGTCATCGGCAAGGGCGGCGCAATGCTGAAGAAGATCGCCAGCGCAGCCCGCGCGGACTGTGAGGAGTTCCTCGGCTGCCGGGTCAACCTGCAGTGCTGGGTCAAGGTCAAGGCGGACTGGCGTGACAACGAGTTTTTGCTGAACAATTTCGGCTTCAAGCAGAACCCGAACAACCGCTGAATCCGCGCCGCGATTCGGACAGATTTTCCTTGGGTAGTGCGCTAGGATAAAGGCAACACTATCACGGGCGGCACTCTGCCGCGCGGAAAGGGGAACCTTTATGAACACCGACACAAGCTGGCAAGCCTTTGCACAGACAGGGAACATCCTTCGCTATCTGGATTACAAGCAGCAGCGCCCGGAGCAGACCACAGCTTCGGCAGGAGACAAGACAGATGGATACGATCGTAACACCGGGGCTCGTCCTGAAGGAGACACGGTACAAGGAATCTGACCGGATACTCACCATTCTGACGCCGGAGCTGGGGGTGATCTCGGCTTCGGCACAGAGCAGCCTACGGCTGAAGAACAAATTATTCAGCGCCTGTGGGCTGTTTTGTTATTCGGAATTTGTGCTGCTTCCGGGCCGGAATATGTACACTGTAAGGGAAGCTTCCGTGAAAAATGTCTTCCACGGAATTTCTTCCTCCATCGAGGGGATGAGCCTTGCGATGTATCTGGCCGAAATGGCCGCCTCGCTTTCGCCGACGGGCGAAGAAGCAGGGAAGGAGCTGCGCTTACTGCTCAACTGCCTTTATATGATCAGCGAGCACAAGGCCGATCTGCGCGTGGTCAAGGCCGTGTTCGAGCTGCGCACCATGAGCGAATGCGGCTTTCTGCCGCAGCTCATCTATTGTAAGGTGTGCAATCAATACGATGATGAATCGTTCTATCTCGACCCACAGGAGGGGTATCTGCTCTGTTCCGACTGTGCGCAGAAAGCAGGGAAGCGCTGCAACCTCGACACCGGTGCTCTGTATGCGCTGCGGCACATCTGCCTTGTGGAAGATAAGAAGATTTTCGCATTCAAGATCTCGGTCGGCAGCCTTGCAAAGCTTGCGGCTGTGGCGGAGCAGTACGCTCTGACCCACCTCGACAAGCCGCTGAAAAGCTACGAATTTCTCAAATCCGTTCTGCCGTGACCGAACAAATTCTAAAGGAATCATTGCTATGGAAACAAGCTACTTAAAAACACTTGAGCTTGATAAGATCATTGCGCGTGCCGCCGAGGGCTGCGTCTGTCAGGAAGCAAAAGCGCAGATGCTTGCGCTGGAACCCCAGTGCGACCCGGACGAAGTGCGCTACGCGCTGGAGCAGACCGACGCCATCAATAGTCTGCTGATCAAAAACGGCTCGCCCCGCTTTGGCGGCGTGGAGGGCGTCAGCCAGCTCGTAACCCGCGCGGTCAAGGGGGGCGTGCTCTCCATGGGCGAGCTGCTGATGGTGGCCGGTGCACTGCGCAACTTTCAGAATCTGAGCAGCTGGTACGGCTCCTCCGACCACGATGCCCTGCCGACGGACGACCTGTTTTATGCGCTGGCACCACAGCCCGGTCTGGAGCAGCAGATCTCCAGTGCCATTCTGGCCCCTGACGCCATGGCGGATACAGCTTCCCATACCCTGAACGAGCTGCGCAAAAAGATCCGCGTCACCGAGAACAGCATCCGCGACCGGTTGGAGAGCATGGTCCGCAACATGGACACCTCCAAATATTTGCAGGAGAGCGTCGTTTCCATGCGAAATGGGCGCTATGTTGTCCCAGTTAAGAGCGAGTACCGCGGCGAAGTCAGCGGCATCATCCACGATGTTTCGTCTACGGGTGCTACCGTCTTCGTCGAGCCTCAGGCCGTTGTGGAAGCCAACGCCCGCATTTTGCAGTACCGCGCGCAAGAAGCGCAGGAGATCGAGCGCATCCTCGTGGCTTTTACCGCGCAGGTGGCCGCGATCGAGCCGCAGTTCCAGTACAGCTACAAAGCCATGCTGGAGATCGACGTTTTGTTGGCAAAGGCGCGGCTGGCGCTGGATCTGAAGGCTTTCAAACCCGCTGTCCGGACGGACTCGTCCTTCTCCCTCATCCGGGCGCGTCATCCTCTCATCGACCCTAAAAAGTGCGTTCCGGTGGATATTGCATTGGGCCGGGAGTACGATTCGCTCATCATCACCGGTCCGAACACCGGCGGTAAGACTGTTACGCTGAAAACAGCCGGTCTGCTTTGCGCCATGGCGCAGTGCGGCTTTTTGATCCCCGCCGACGAGCGCAGTGAGATCTGCGTGTTTGACGAATTCCTCGTGGACATCGGCGACGAACAGAGCATCGAACAGAGCCTGTCCACCTTCTCCGGCCACATGAAGAAGATCACCGGAATTCTGGAACTGGCTATGCCGCACACCCTCGTTCTACTGGACGAGTTGGGAGCCGGTACCGACCCTGCTGAGGGTGCGGCGCTGGCCGTGGCCATCATCGAGGAACTCCGCCGCCGCGGCGTGCTGCTGATGGCTACCACCCACTATGCCGAGCTGAAGGTCTTTGCGCTGGAAACCAAGGGCGTTATCAACGCCAGCTGCGAGTTCGACCTTGAGACCCTGCGCCCGACCTACAAGCTCAGCGTCGGCGTGCCGGGCAAATCGAACGCATTCCTCATCAGCGAAAAGCTGGGCATCCCGGAGCGGGTCATTGAGGCCGCACAACAGCACCTTTCCGCCGAGGATAAACGTCTGGATGCCGTTCTGGGCCAGCTCGACGATTTGAAGCTGCAGTTGAAGGAAAGCCAGAACGAAGTTGAAGAGCTGCGCAACGAGGCCACACATCAGTTGGATGCCGCCCGCAAAAAGCGGGACGAGCTCATTCAGCAGGGCGAAAACGAGCTGGAAGCAGCCCGTGCCAAGGCCCGTGCACTGGCACAGCAGGTGGAAAGCAAGGCCTATGCCTTGACCGATGAACTGCGCCAGATTCAAAAGGACGAGCGGATGAGCACCCAGCAAAAGGCGCAGCGCGCCCGCGAGATCGCCAAAAAAGAATCGGAAAAACTCTTCGTCGGCACTGAAGTCGTGCACAACCCCGTTAAGGAGTTCGTGCCGCTGAAGGAAGTCAAGGTAGGGCAGGAGGTCTGTATTGCAGAGCTGAATCAGCTTGCGACCGTCCTCGCCCTGCCGGACAAAAACGGCGACGTGCTGGTTCGTGCTGGCATCATCAAGACAAAAGTCCCCCTCAAGGGTCTGAAACAGCCGGAAAAGCTGGTCAGGGAACCACAGCCCAAAACCAAGGCGCAGCAGCGTTATTCCCGCCTGACCGGCGACGCCAACCGTCCGAATGGCCGAGTCGAGCGCGTCCAGCGTTCCGCGAAGATGGAGTGCAACCTGCTGGGTCTGACCGTAGACGAGGCACTGCCGGAGGTAGATTCCTTCATTGACCGCGCCATCCTGAACGGGCAGACAGTGGTGTATCTGATCCACGGCAACGGCACCGGTGCGCTGCGCACAGCCATCCACAAGCACCTGCGCGGAAACCGAATGGTTAAGAGCTTCCGCTTGGGCCGCTACGGCGAAGGTGAAAGCGGCGTGACCGTCGTAGAATTGAAATAATTTATCGTGTCAAAGCCTGTCCCTGAGCAGCTTCTGCGGACAGGCTTTGCTGTATCAAAAGCAGGGAAGTGCCTATGGCAAAACATGCAGTCCATCGTAAAAAGAAGAGAAGTCACAGCGCTTTCTCGTTCCGTCACGCACTGGTATTATGCCTTTGCGTCATCGCTGTTTGTTTCGGCCTTTATTTGTGCCATGAAGCCTTTACCATCGGGCAGAGGAATCCCTCCACTGAATCGGAAGATGACTTCCGCCCCACGATCGGTGAGCCGCCGTATCGCATCGCGGTAGACGCCGGGCACGGAGGCAGTGATCCGGGTGCAAGGGGAGTCGTAGAGGAAAAAGAGATGACCGCAGCCACTGCAGAAGCGCTTTTGGCATGGCTGGAGCAGGACCCAAACTTCATCCCGCTCCGGACCCGCGAAAATTATGACACGACCGCCAAACCCTCCGAGCGAGCCGCCGCCGCCAACGCGCTTTCGCCAGATCTGCTGCTTTCCATCCACGGCAATTCCGCGCCGGAGGGCTCGACGGCCTCCGGGTTTGAATGCTATCCGACCGTTCCGGGCAGGACGTGGCACCGGGAGAGTTATTACTTTGCCAAACAACTGGCCAGCGCCATGCGGTCCGCAGGGGCCAGTCTGCGGGGGCGCGGGGGAATCCGATACATATATTATATCGGGGAGGCCAAGCAATTGGTCGAAAGCAGCCACACCGAAGTGCGCGAAGAGCGAAGCTTTACGATTCTGGAAGATGTGAATTGTCCCGCCGTTCTGGCAGAACAGTGCTTCGTGACCAGCGAAGCCGACGTTGCACAGTTTGGCAGCGAGGACGGCTGCCAGCGGACAGCCCGCGCGTACTACGAAGCGATCTGTGCATATTTTGAGACGACACCGCTGCCGGAATAGCACGGCACCGAACCCTCTGGAAAAGAGTCAATGACCCTCCGAATTTTTTCTGACCGCTGCCGCGGGGAGAGAGTGGAGGGTCTGATTTTTTGATTGTATAAGTTTCGTATAATGCACGTTATGTGAAATATAGGGGAGTGAAAAAGCCCTCTTTTCCGGATTTTCGCTCCGTTTCGGCCATCCGGCTCACATCCAGCCGTCTTGGGCTCATTTTGAGCCTTTTTCTGCATGGTGTTCTTTGGATGTGTTTTTACACTGTTTTTTGTTATCTGTTTTCAGGTTTCTGTTTCAATGTCTTCGTCGTGATTCGTTTGTATTTTGTTCTGCGCCGTTGCTGAATTTCCGTTTTGCATCTCCATTCCCATAGTTTTGCTTCTGATTTATTTCTGGTTCACATTGTGGTACATTCCGTTGGATCACGAAACAAAAACCGCCTGTGACGGGTCCATAAATCTCGTCATCGGCGGTTTTGCTTGATTCCGTAGAATTCACACCACTGGGTGTATTTTCTGTCTCATTCCTGCACAGGTTCTTCCGGTTCCTTCATTGCAGAAACATCTGCACGGAATCCATCGTTGGCAGCTCCTTCAAAGGCTTCCATCGGCCCAGCCGGAGCAGCCTCCTCGGATTTACTCGCAGAATCGTTCATTTTATCGGGATAGGCAGCATTTTCCCCGCTTATCTCCCCTGCCTCCCGTTCTGTTGTATCCAAGTTTGTTTTCTTCACTTCGCCAAGCGGATTCTGCTCGATGGCCGCACGCACCTGAAATTCCTGCAAATGTGTATAGATCTGAGTTGTTCCGACGCTGCTGTGACCCAAAAGCTGTTTGAGCGTCAGGATATCCACATTGCCGGTCTGGTACATCAGGGTCGCGGCGGTATGGCGCAGCTTATGGGTCGAAAAGCCTTTCAGCCCGGCCGCTTTCATTGCGCTGGTCACCAACTGTTCTACCCGCCGGTTCGAGATGCGATCCTTCCGGCGGCGGGTCACAAAAACGGCCTTTTCCTTGGGGTCGAGGCCCTCCATCGTATTGCGCTTTTTCAGGTAGAGCTGCAGCGCCTCAATACAGGCATCGTTCAGGTAGACCATCCGTTCTTTGTGGCCCTTGCCGAACAGCCGGATCTGCCGCTGTTCCAGATCAATGTCACCAAGATCCATCCCCACCAGCTCGGAAAGGCGCATTCCGCAGTTCAAAAACAGCACCACCATGCAGTAATCCCGTTCCGGGAAATCGCTCTGGTACTGGGTGCTTTCCAGAAGCTCTCTGGACTGTTCTGCCGTCAGATACTTGGGTAGGACTTTATCCTGTTTCGGTGGTTTGATGGAAGCTGTCGGGTCCTGCGAAAGCCGGTTGACCTGATTGACCAGATAATCGTAGAACCCGTGCAGACTGGCCAGCCGCCGGGCGGTGGAGGATTTTTTGTTGCCGCATTCTCGGTTCAAAAAGTACAGATATTCGTAGATGTCTTCCTTTGTAACGCTGCCCCAGAAGGCCGTATCCAGCCCTTTGGGGTCGATCTCCTTCATCTCGGCATCTTCCGGCACAAGCCCCTTGCGGCGCTTCATAAAGCGGGAAAAGCCGCGCAGGTCGCAGTAATAGCTGAACGCCGTGTTCGCGCTTTTGCCCGCAATCACTTCCAGATACCGCACATACTCCACGATATCCGGCGAGGCATCCTCAAACGGTTTGTGTTTGCTGGGATTCTTTTCATCAAGATAGATGGACATATCGTTTCCTTATCTCTTATAAGCGGTCATTTTTCAGCGCATGGATGGCGTCGGCGATATAGGCGGCACCCACGAGCTTCATGCCGGGATAATCCGCCGGGTTCAGGTGCGCAAGGCTGTGCTTCGGCACAACGGCACGTTCAAAGCCGATGCGCTCTGCCTCCCGCAAACGCTGTTCCAGATTGGGTACACTGCGCACCTCGCCGCCAAGGCCGACTTCGCCGATGGCGATCAGCTTATCGCTGACCGGCTGATCCAACAGCGACGACACCATGCTCAGGCAGACGGCCAGATCGCAGGCGGTATCTCGCAGCGCGATGCCGCCGACGATGTTGATATACACATCCAGATTGCCAAAGAAATAGCCCGCCCGCTTTTCCAGCACCGCGATGAGAAGGTTCATGCGGTTGTAATCGTAGCCGCTGCACGCACGGCGCGGTGCCGGGAAATTCGTCTTGGTGGCGAGGGCTTGGATCTCGCTCAGGATGGGGCGGCTGCCCTCCATCGTACAGGCGACGCAGTTGCCCGAAACCCCCAGTGGGCGGCCTTCCAGCAGCATCTGGGACGGGTTTTCGATTTCTTCCAGCCCCTGCCCTGTCATATCGAACATGCCGAGTTCATTGGTTGAGCCATAGCGGTTTTTGGCTGCGCGCAGGATGCGGTACGGAAGCATTTTGTCACCCTCAAAGTAAAGCACCGTATCCACGATGTGCTCCATGACTTTGGGGCCAGCAATGGCACCGTCCTTGTTGACATGGCCGACGATGAACATCGGGATCTCCTGCTTTTTGGCCACGGCAAGCAGCCGGGCCGCGCTCTCCTTGACCTGACTGACCGTGCCGGACGAGGACGAGATATCCATGCAGCGCATCGTCTGGATGGAGTCGATGACGACAAGGTCCGGCTTTTCCTTTTCGATCAGGCCGCAGATCTCGTCCACGTCGTTTTCGGCGGCCAGATAGATATTCTCCTGCGGGATCTTCAGCCGGGCCGCGCGGAGTTTCACCTGCCGTACCGACTCCTCGCCGGTGATATACAACACCGTGTGCTGGTTCGAGATGGCCCCGCAAAGCTGGAGCAGCATCGTGGATTTGCCTACGCCCGGCTCGCCGCTGAGCAGCACCACGCCGCCCAGCACGATGCCGCCGCCCAGCACCCGGTCCAGTTCCGAGATGCCGGTCAGGATGCGGCTCTTTTCCTCGGTCGTACTGATATCGGCCAGACGCTTTGCCGTCAACGAGGTGACGCCCTCCTGCCGGGCCGGTGCCGCCTTGCTGCCCGAAAGGCCCGCTTTGGGTGCTTCCGCCACCACATCCTCGTTCATCGTGTTCCAGCTTCCGCAGCTGGGGCAGCGTCCCATCCAGCGCGGGCTTGTTTCCCCGCAGTTGGAGCAAACATAAACGGTTTTTAATTTCGGTTCTTTCATATACGCTCCTGTCAGGCCCACCGGGCAGCGAGCCTGTTTTTGTTGTTCGTTCTTATATTACCACATCCGGCGGACCCCCGCAAGGAAAGCGCTTATTTTACCTCTACGATGGTAATGTTCTGGGCCGTGACATTGCTCTTGCTGAGCACGATGTCCCGGATCTGCGCCACCTGTGCCGCCGTCAGTGCATCGCCGGAGGTCATCACAGTCAGATCGGCCCGGCCGGACTGTAAAAAGCAGAGACAATCTGCAAAGCCTTTGGCCCTGACCAAGGTTTCGATCTCATTTTCCGCGTTGAGGTCTTCGAGGCTGCCGGTCAATTGCTGGGTATAGCTCTTTTTTTCCTCGGCGGAGAGCGAAGCGGATTTCAGTGCCTTCTGCACAGCGTCCATGGCTTCGTCGTGGGCCTTGGTCCGCTTGAGCCGGGCTTCCTCAAAAAACTTGGAGCCGCTGTTGTTGGCCACGCTGACGAGCTGCGCCTCCCCGTAATTCTTGTTCGCACTGGAAACTGCTTCCGCCTCAGTCATCAGCCCGTCCATGATCGGGGCCGAGACGGCTTCCTCTGTTTCCACCGTAGCCGCTACATTGACGGCATCCTCTTCCAGCGTCACGCCCGTCCGCGCATACTGCCAATTGAGGTAGACCGCCACAACAAGCGCCGCCGCCAGTGTGATGGCAGTCGCTTTTCGGGTATTTTTCGAAATGGCTCTCATGAAAATGCTCCTCCTTCTCTCAGCATCGCAAAGGCCGGTCAGCTCCGGCGCTGTGCTACAACGATCCGGTTTGCGGAAAGGTCCAGCAGCGCCCGCACAAGCTCTGTGATCTGTGCAGCCACCCGGATATCGCCCCCGCCGTCGCAGACGACCGCAGCGCCGCAGACCTGCGGCAGATAGATCGTCTGTGCCAGCGCCGTGCCGTCCTCCAACAGAACGTGTGTCTCCTGACTCTGGGTCTGTCCCGACTGCGTGTCCGTCGCATATACCGTTTCCTCCCCGCTTTCCAGTGTGATCATTACCGTCGTTGTTCCCGCCCCGTCGATCTGCTCGATCAATTCCTGAAGCTGTTCCTCCAACTGTTCCCGGTAAGCCGTTTCGTCTGCCGGAGCCAAGACGGGTGCCTTCACCGCGTTTGTGGGCAGCAGCTCGGAAAGCAGCAGCAGGATCATCGCCGCTGCCCCAAGCACCACCGCAAGCTTTGTGCGGTTCTGCTTTTCCAGCAGCGAGCGAAGTGTAACGACTCCGGTCTTCTCCTGTCCTTCTTTCATGGCTGTATCTCCCCGCCGGGTGCATTCCATTCCGGTCTGACCCCAAGCGCTTCTTCCACGATCTTCTCCACCGCTTGCTGCTGCTCCGTGGTGCAGTCTGCTGCGGGTGTTACCGTAACGGAATCGACCGTAACGCTATCCGATGCGGAACGCAGGGCAAGCGTGACCCCGGCAGAGACGCCAGCCTCTCGCTGAAAGCGCTCTTCCAAGTCCTGCTCCAACTGCGTTTGTGTCTGAGCCAATGCAGCCTGTTCCCACGTTCCAAGCTCGACCGAAGAGACTGTGGGGACCGAAAACACGTTGCCTTCTGCCTTGAGCTGCGGAAGCACATGAAGCGCCGCTGCTAAAATATATAGCCCTGCCACTACTTTTATACCCCGCCGGGCCCAGCCGCTCTCTGTAATTTGTGCCACCAGTTCCGCGCAGATACACGCCGTGCAGAAAACCGCCATCGTCGCCTTGAGTCCCTGCACCTCATCCACCTCCTACCACAAACAGCAAAGCCGTCCCGACCACGGCCAGCCCCGCAAACAGAGCCGTGACCGCCATCATGCAGCGCACCGCTTCGGCAAAGCAGCCAAGCAGCTCCTGCCCCCGTGTATTTCCGGTCAGGGAGCAGAGGATCCCGCAGCCGGAGAGCAACCCAAGCTGCACCAGCATTCCCAGATAGACCGGAACAAATTCCGCCGCGATCGTCAGGAGCGCCGCCAGCCCCAGCCCGCTTTTCAAAAGCTGGACACTGGCCAGCACCGCCTCCGAAGCATCGCTCAGCGTTTCGCCCACGATGGGGATGGTTCCCGTCAGGAGCTGGCCTGTGCGCAGGGCTGCGCGGTCAAGCTGCCACGCCGAAAGTCGTTGCAGCCCCAAGAGCGCCGCCAGAAGTTTGCCCGCCCAGCCAAGGAGCTTCTGCAAAAAGCCGCCCAAGGCTCTGCAAAAGCCAGAAAGACCCGCTTCGGTGCTGACACAGCACGCCATGCTCAGCGCGAGGTAACATTGCAGCAGCGGCGGGACCACGGCCGCTAACCCCTGCGCCAGAAAACAGAGCAGCGTCAGGAAAAAGCCGCTGGCCGATGCTCCGGCCGCGCTCTCGCCGCCCAACGTCAGAACCCCCGCATATACGGGCAGGAACCCCAGAAGAAAGCGGTTCCAGCTTTCGATCTGCACACAGAACTCGTCCGACAGCGCGACAAGCTTTTCCCACAGCAGCACCCCGCAGCCGCCCGCACAGACGAGGTCCAGCAGGGTCCCATCCGCGCGTTCCCCCAGCAGCAGGGCGATCACCGCGCTCAGGATCAGAAACAGCAGCACCTGCGCATAGCCGCCGACCGCCTCCCGCAGCACGTCCCCCAGCTCCGCCGGGAAAAAGCCGCGCAAGGTCTTGAGCGGATTATCCACCAGCTCGGTGGGCGATACCGGGCTTTGCTCCAGATACGGTCCCCAGAGGTTGCCCCCCGGAAGCAGAGTATAGAGTTCCTTCATCCTGTCATGCTCCCGATCCGCTGTAATATTTCCTCCAGCAGAGGCCATGCCGCCGCCAGCACCAGACACCGCCCCGCAAGCCCCACGCACCACGCCAGAGAATCCGCCCCCGCTTCCTCGCAGAGGGTGCGGGTGTAATCCGTGAGCAGAAAAATGACCGCGCTCCGGACAAGGCAGGAAAAGGCCGTGCCTCCCGCCTGTTCCCCCAAACGCGCTACGCCAAGCAGGACGGATCGGAACGCCGCTCCCACCCGCACCAGAATCACCAGCGCTGCCGCCAGCGAAAGGAACAGCGCGTAGGACGGGACACTGCGCTTCAGCGCCGTATAGAGCAGCGCCGCCAGCAGCGCGATGCCGAAGACCGCCGTGAGCGTGTTCATAAGGAAAAGAGTGATTTGATGGTCACAAACAGGACGCTGATCTGTTTGACCAGAATCGACAGTACGACCACAAGCCCCGCAAGGGTGGTCATCATCGCCTGATCCTCCCGCCCGGAACGGATCAGAAGCTGGTTCAGCACCGCCACGATGATGCCGATGGCCGCAATCTTGAAGATCAGATCGATTTCCATCTTCGTCATCCTTTCAAAGCAGCAGAATGGCTGCCGCCAGCCCCACAGAAAGGCCCATTTTATGCGCCAGCTCCATTGTAACGTTCAGGCGCGGCGTAAGGTCATCCCGGAACGCTTCGAACTGCGTGATGTACAGCGCAAGCCGCTGGCATTCCTGCTGCGCTTCCGCACGGCCAAGGCCCGCCATGCAGTTTCGGAACGCGGCCTTTTCCCGCCGGGATAACTGCGGGAACGGCTCCAGCTCCTGCAGAGCCCCGGCAGCTTGTCCGACCAGACCTTCCCGCTGCAAGCGAACAAATAAAGAAGCCAGATCTGCCCGGCGGAACTCGATCTCCCGGCGGATGCGGTCAAGTAATTCGATGGTTCTTTGAAGCGCCCGCTGATGCTCGGATGTCCGCACGCAGATGCTGTCCCCGACACACCAGCCGCAGAGCACAAGGCAGAGCGCCCCAAATCCGCGCAGACTGCTTCCGCTCATAAAAACCGGACCTCCCGGATCTGGCCCGGCGCCGTCCGGCCTTGGAGCCAGACCAGAACCTTCACCGCGCCGCGGGCTTGCAAAGCCTGTACCTGCGGTCGGCCGACCGCTTCTTCCGGGGTCCCAGCGTGAAGGGTCGCAACGAAATCCACGCCGCTGAACATGCCTTGTTCCAGCGCGGAAACCTCTTCCATGCCGCCCAGCTCGTCCAACAGCAAAACCTGCGGCGATAGGGTCCGCAGCGCCATCTGCACAGCCTGTCCCTTCGGGATGCCGGAAATGACGTCCAGCGCCTCGCCGGGGAAAGTCCGCCGGGGCATTCCGGCAAACAACTCCCGCCGTTCGTCGATGACGGAGACGAGCTTTTTCTGCCGGGCAAGCTCCTGCGCCATGCTCCGCAGCACCGTCGTCTTGCCGCTGCCCGGTTCGCCGACAAGAAGCATCCCGATGAAATGTTCCTGCAATGCGGCGCGCAGCTCTTCGGGAAGGTCGATCGTTTTTTTCCGCGCGATGCGGAGGTTCACTGAGGTCAGCTCCTGCAGCACGATGCCCTGTTCCGCCGTCTGCAAAAACTGCCCGCCCAGACCGGCCCGGCACCCGGACGCAAGGGTGACATACCCCTGCGCGATCTCCGTCTGGTGGGTGTGGACCGAACCGCCGCAAAGGGTGAAGAGGATCTCTTCCATCTGCGGCGGAGTCAGGCGGAGCGTTTGCAGCGCCTTTCCTTCCCGTCCCAGTTCCTGCGGGGCATATACCGCACCGCGCATCGTAAACATCGGCGTACACCCTACCCGCAGCCGCACTTCCTGTACCTGCGGCGCAAGCGTGCTTGGCAGCTCCAGCAGCGGACGCGCCAGCCAGCTCGGCAGAGCTTGGATCACCTGATCATACTCGTCCATCTTCCGTTTCTCCTTCCGCGTCTCTTGCCATCACTTTATGCGGCAGGGCGAAAAGTAGAACCACCCACGCAAAAAGCCCGCACAGCGGCAGTTGCTGTACGAGCTTATAAGATCGGACTCTATGGAATTATGCTTCGGGGGTCGGTTCGTCGTCACGCAGCATGGCGAGGAACTCTTCCTCCGTCAGCACCGGGACACCCAGCGCCTGTGCCTTGGTGAGCTTAGACCCGGCCGCCGTTCCGGCCACGACATAGGCCGTCTTTTTGGAGACGGAACCGCTGGCCTTGCCGCCGTTTTTCACGATCAGCGCCTCGGCCTCATTGCGGGAGAGCGTTTCCAGCGTGCCGGTCACTACCAGCGTTTTGCCCGCCAGCTTATCGCCCTTGGGCTCACCCTTCCACTGCATGTTCAGCCCGGCATCTGCCAGCCGATGAATCAGGTCGGTCGTGCCGTCCTTCGCAAAGAACTCGGTCACGCTCTGAGCCATCACACCGCCGAAGCCGTCGATCTCACTGATCTGCTCTTCGGTGGCTTCGCGGATGGCTTCCAGCGAACCGAAATGTTCTGCCAGCAGAGCCGCTGCCTTATCGCCGATATTTCGGATGCCGAAACCAAACAACAGCTTATCCAGATTGTTCTGCTTGGAGTTTTCGATGGCTTGCAGCAGGTTGGTGGCGCTCTTTTCCTTGAATTTTTCCAGCGTCAGCAGCTGTTCCAGCGTCAAATCGTAAAGATCCGCCGCCGAATGCACCAGCCCCTTTTCGACCAGCTGGGCCGCCACAGCGGCGCCAAGGCCGTCGATGTCCATGGCGTCGCGGGAGGCAAAATGGATGATGTTCCGCAGCGACTGCGCCGGGCACTCCGGGTTGACGCACCGCAGCGCCGCCTCGTCTTCCAGATGCACCACCGGCGCGCCGCAGGAGGGGCAGACTTCCGGCATCTGATAAGGCTGTGCCTCTGCTTCGTGGCGGGTCACGCCGATGACTTCCGGGATGATATCGCCCGCCTTGCGCACCTGAATGGTATCCCCGATGCAAAGGCCGAGCTGACGGATAAAATCCTCATTGTGCAGGGTGGCGCGGGCGACCGTTGTGCCCGCCAGAAAGACCGGGTCAAAACAGGCCGTGGGGGTCAGCACGCCGGTGCGGCCCACGGCAACTTCGATGCTGCGCAGGGTCGTCTCCTTGACTTCCGGCGGGTACTTGAACGCGATGGCCCAGCGCGGGAATTTATTGGTCGAACCCATCCGGTCACGCTGTGCAAAATCGTTCACCTTGATCACGGCACCGTCCATGTCAAAGTCGAGGGTCGAACGGCTCTGGCCGATCTGCTCGATCTCTGCAATGGCGGTTTCGATGTCGTGCACTACATGGTAGCGGGGCGAGACCGGCAGCCCAAGGCTCTTGAGGTAATCCAGACTTTCGGCGTGGGTCGTCAGCTCCTTGCCGCGGATCTGCTGAACGTTGAACACAAAGATGGACAGGCCGCGGCTCCCGGTGATCTTGGCGTCTTTCTGGCGCAGCGACCCGGCGGCCGCATTGCGCGGGTTTTTGAACGGTGCCGCGCCCTGCAGCTCCTGCTCAGCGCACAGGTGCTGGAAGGCCTCGTGGGGCATATACACCTCACCGCGCACTTCCAGAAATTCCGGTGCGTTTTTGAGCTGTTTCGGGATGCGCTTGATGGCCTTGACGTTGGCGGTCACATCCTCGCCGACCACGCCATCGCCGCGGGTCGAAGCCCGCACCAGCATTCCATTCTCGTACTCCAAGCTGCAGGAAAGGCCGTCGATCTTGATCTCGACCACATATTCCGGTTCCACGCCCGCTTCCCGCACTCGGCGGTCAAAGTCACGCAATTCCTCAAACGAAAATGCGTCCAGCAGGCTCTCCATCTTGACGGCGTGCGTGACCTTGGCAAACCGTCCGCTAGGGGTGCCGCCGACGTGCTGGGTCGGCGAAGTCGGCGTGACCAACTCCGGGAACTGCGCTTCCAGTTCCTTCAGCTCCCGCGTCAGGGCATCGTATTCAAAATCCTCCAGTTCAGGGGCGTCCTGATCGTAGTATAATCGGTTGTTCTTTTCGATCACGGTGCGCAGCTCTTCCACGCGCTTTTTTGCTTGCTCCAGTTCCAAATGGTCCACTCTCCTTTATCCTCTTTATTATACCACACCACGACCCTTCCTTCGAGGGATTTTTTAAACCGCTGCATCGCGATGTTTGACGCATTTCCGCTGTATACAAATTGTATTTTTGCCGTTTCCGCAGATTGTTGAGCTTCCTAAACTCAGTCCAGTTTCAGTTTCCTTTCGATTTACTCCTTGTTTTATTTTTAAAGTTTCAATCGTTGTGCTGTTCTTTTCCGAACATAGGATTTTACAAACTGCTTTGCAGGATCTTCTGGATCTCCGGCAGATCTTTTGCAAAACAGATGCCCTCCTGCCGTTCCTTAGAGGACAGGCCCAGCTCGATCATATGATCCAGCAGCATCCGCAGCCCGGTATAGTAGCCGTCCAGATCGTACAGGATACAGGGGGCTTCCAAGTGCTTGAGCGACACCTTGGACATCACCTCCGCGATCTCTTCCAGTGTCCCGGTGCCGCCGGGGAACGCAATGAAAGCATCCCCCAGCTCGATCATCTTCGTCTTGCGCTCCGTCATGTCCTTCGTGACGATCAAATCGGTCAGGCCGTCGTGCTGCAGCTCCCCCTTCACGAAGAACTCCGGCTCCACGCCGGTCACCTCGCCGCCCGCTGCGAGGACGCTGTCGGCCAGCACCCCCATCAGGCCGCAGCGGGAGCCGCCATAGATCAGCACGTTTCCGCTCTCCCCGATCCATTTGCCCAGTTCCTGCACCGCCGTTTTCAGTGCCGGGTCCGTTCCCTCGTTTGCCCCAAGATAAACCGTAATGTTCATCGTTTTTCCTTTCTTCGCATAGAGTCCTACAAAAAAGGAGCCATCCTCTTAAAAAGGACAGCTCCTTCAGAAGCCTATGAAATGATCAGATGCTGATCGTATTAGCAAGACACTTTTCCATCAAAAACTCATCGTACCATCGTAAAAATACGTTTGTTTTGCACACTCAATATCAGTCCGTTTCTTGTCTCGTCAAGTCCATCTGCTGCCCGGTTGCGTTCCCTAAATTTTTCTGCAACGTAGGATGTTGCCCCTATTCATTTATCAAGTCCCATTCATCCGGCGTCCAGTCATGCACTCTTGTTGCATTTCTGCCCGAACGCCCTAAATTATACCACACTCGCTCAAAAAAGAAAACACCCTGTCAAAACTGCGTTTCTTTCCGAAAATATCCATCGGAAATATCAGTCTGGCAGGGTGTTTTCTTCCATTTTGAAATTTTACTTGCTGCTCTTCCCCTGCATCTGGTCAAGCAGCTCGTCCGCTCGGATGGCTTCCGGCGTGAACGAGTTGTTCTCCCACCAGTTCACGAGTGCCACAACCACCGTGATGATCGTCGTCACGAGCTGATTGACCGTTTCATTGTCGATGGGGATCACGCTGTGGCCTCCCGCGCTGAGCAGCTGATTGATAAGCGCCAGCGCCAGACAGATGGTCCGCACGATGGTCGCCGTCGATACTTTCTTGTCCATTTTGAAATCCTCCGTTATGCGTTGTGGATGGGTAACGCCTTGGCGCGGTTGTACAATTCTGTTCCGGTGCCGTTTCCGCCCATCACATGATAGGTCTTGTACAGGTAGCCAAGATTCCGCAGTCCGTCCTGTGTGACGTATCCCAATTCGATGAATCGGTAACATTCGCTGTAGATGCGGTCGTGCAGCAGTGCCAATACCGCGTTCCAGAGGGCCTTGATCTTCGGCAGCGCCGCGAGAATGCCTGCGCCGATCAGGGTGCAGACCCATTGGGCCCAGTATTCTACGAGAATATGCCACATCGGGGTCACACCTCCTTCATCCGGCTCAGACCCGCCCGCTGGATGATGGCCGGGTAGTCCTTGTAGGCATGGCTCAGGTCCACAGGGCCGCTCACACCGGGAATCTTGCTCTTGTTGGTGTATTGCCACATGCCGTGCTTGCGGGAGGGCCGCTTCGAGCGGTAGTCGGCGATCCACAGGTCAAAGTCGGTCAGCTCGTGCATTGCAAGGGCGGTGTCGGCGAAGTTCGTGTAGGTGTACACCATAGCGTACAGCCCCCACTTTTCGATCTGCTTTGCCTCCATTTTGATGAGCTGGGCAAGGCTTTCGGGACTCAGCGCTTTCAGGAAGGGGTCTTCTACGTCCACCGCGATGGGCAGAGTGAAGGTCTTCCCTTCCAGCGCGACTTTCAGCTTCGCCAGCTCTTTTGTAGCATAGTCGATGGTGGTTCCCTTCGTGTAATAGTACGCCCCTACCGGCAGCCCGGCTTCCACGCAGCCCCAGTAGTTTTTCTCGAAGGTCGGATCGATGTAGATGCCGCCGTATGCTGTGCTGGTCGAAACTGTCCGCAGCATCACGCCGTCGATTTTACCGCTGGCCTTGACTTTCTTCCAGTCGATGTTTCCCTGCCAACGGGAAACGTCCATGATTTCAGGCATGGTCTGCCTCCTTACTTTTCTTTCTTGCACTGCATGATCTCGTTCCGCTTCTCCTCGGTGATGACGCCCTTGCGCACGTAAATTTTCAGCATGGCCTCCGAGATACGGCCCTGTGCCCAGCGTTCTTTCAGTGTTTCGATGTTCATATCAGTTTCCTCCCTTAATTTTCATCCGGCATATTCATCACCACGAGGTCTTCCAGTGCGTCCGCGATGCGGGTCTGGTCGTCCACGGTGTTGGAGACGGGCGGGTTGTCCTCGAAGTTCTCGATGGTGGCCAGATATTCTTCATCGGTAGTGCAGCCGCTGAAATCGCAGCCCGCCTTCCGCATCATGTCCACATAATCGTCAAAGACGAGGGCAACGCTGCCGTTAATGACGCCGCCGCCCACGATCATCTTGGTCATGCGGGCCCAAGGGTAGCGGTCGAGCCACTGCTCTGCGGTCAGGGTCTCGCCAACCGGGGTGATGACATCAGATTTGTTGTCGTAAATTTTGTAACGTGCCATTTTGATTTTTCCTCCTGTGTCAGTCAATGGTGTAGACGTCTACAATATCTTTTTTGCCTGAATTGAGTCCCCCTGCAAAGAGTACATAGTTTCCAACAGTAGCAGCGGCCCCCTCGACTCTTTCATCGCTTAGTGACGTCATCATAATGCATGTCAGCGAGTCGTTGTAGGCTACTACAAAATGCCTGTCAGCAAAGATAGCGTAATTTTCCGACGAGGCTGCGGCCATTTCATTTGAGTCTTTGGTAGGAACTGTAACGCTTCTCTTTGTAAGGGACGCATCATAAGCGTTGATATTAAATGCCGGAAGAGTACCGATGCCAACCCGAAATAGCACATACGACGATCCGATAGATGCGCTGCACCGCACTGAATCAATACCACTATCTATTGCTGTAACGGATATCCGCGTCAAAGAGGTGTTATACGCATCAACATCGGCACAATAACTAGGGTTTAATAGAGTGCCCTCAACACCTCCGGCAAAGAGCGCATAGTTGCCCACTTTGCCGCCACAAACAGCACGCTTTGCCTTGGATAGTGTAATGCTGCCCAGAGTTAAGGAACTATTGATTGTGTTTATTGTACTAACTGGCTTTTTTGCACCAAACCGCGGAATCAAGCTTCCTCCGGCAAAGAGCGCATAGTTGCCAACGTTGGCAACTCCTTTGCCAGTACGGGCTTTTACAGTCGTGCCAATGTTGTTACTTATTTTTGTCAGGGAGTTATTATAAATGACATAACTATCCGCGACATCATCAATAAATGAATTGCTGAGATCATTTGTAGCGATGATTGCATACTGTCCTACGGATGCGGCTATGTGCACTCCATATTTTTCGAGACCAGCGGGTTTTGTTCGCGTAAGGCTTCGATTGTATGCGTCTACAACATTACTGTAATTGCCATTATTTCCTCCTGCAAAAAGCGCATAACCTCCGGTTGCAGTGGCGGTAAGCTCGTCTCTTGCCTCACTCAGCGCCGTTGCCCTTCCGTAGTACCTCAGTTCACCGCCACTCCAGAAGGCTCTTGCTTTGCCATCCACGCCGACGTAGGCCTTTTTGATCTTCCGCGCCTTGCCATCGACGCTGACGTAGCCTTTCTTTGCTTTCCGGGTCTTGCCGCCGACTTCGACGTATAGTTTCTTTGCCATAGCAGCCCCCTCACTCGTACACGATCAGAATTTTCCCGGTAGCGAGAGTGCTTCCCGCGCCGGGGTCGCTGGTCTGGAGGATGTACTTGCTGACCTGCGCATCCAGATTGGTTTTGTCTTCGGCGCTCATCAGCCCCGCCTTGCTGGTCGTTGCGTTGCCGTAGGTCGTGTCCTGTTGGGGCGGAGTGTAACCGAGCGCGTTGATGACCTGCTGCTTCGTCGGGTCCGGGGCCTTCGTCAGGAATTTCTTGTTTGCTTCTTCTTTTGTGTAGTAACTCGCCGGGTCCATGCCGGAGCCGACGACCATGGGGCCTAATGCCATCGTTCCTTCCTCCTATCGTACGATGTAATACGTTGCCGTGATAGCAGCGGTGGGCACATATTGTGCGCGGATGCGCAATTTTCCTGCGAGCGACTCGCTGACCGTGCAGATACCCGCTGCCTTGGCCGCTGCGCTGGGCGGAACAATGACACAGACCACATCATCTGCCGTCAGTCCGGAAATGACGATGTCCACATACTTAGGAAACGTCGAATTGTCTGACATCCACCCGCTTGCCGGAATCGTCAGGCTCTGCACGGCCACCTTGTCGGCTTTCTTTCCCGACAGCTCCGTGACAGTCTTGCTGACGGAATCTGACAGTTCCGAGATCTTCACCATGCACTTAGCGTGCAGCTGTTTGAGCTGCGCAAGCGAGAGCACCGGCTTTTTCGTGTCAGCCATTTTGAAATCTCCCTTCTGCTCAGCCGCCGTAAACTTCCTTGATGAGGGCCGCCACCTCTTCGTCGGTGGCCATCCGCACGTTGGCAAGGTCGATGCTGTCCAGCTTGGCCTTGTCTGCCTTGCTCATACGGCCGTCCTGCGTGGAAGACGCCAGCGGGTAGGTGGTATCCTGCGCCGGGATGCCCAGCGCGGTGATGTCCTCCTTCGTGACCGCCACCGCGTCGCTCACATGGCCGTTGGCATCCACGGTGATCTTGTACAGTCCGCTGGCCCGCACAGTGTAGGTGGGATGAACGTACTTGTTCGCGCCCTCAGCGATGCCGTCCAGCTTGGTCTTGTAAGCATTCGTGAAATCGTGGGTGCTCAGGCCTTTGCCGATCTCCTTGTCCACCTTGCCGGAAATATCCACAAAGCCTGCCAGCACGTCCCACTTGTAGGCGTTTTCCATTTTGATGCAGACAACATTGGTGTCCTTCGGGTAGGTGCTGCCTGCGCCCTCCACGAAGCTCGTGTTGGTCGTGAAAGCGTCCGTCACATTGTAGACATTGCCGAGGATGCTTTCGCCCAGTGCCGGGAGGTTTGCAAAGATCAGGGAACCAGCGGGTTTATACACCGCGCTGATCTTCGCGTTGACCTCTTCCTTGGTGTAGGCGTCCCCGATGCCGTAGCCGCTCAGGGTCGTTGATTTCACGGCCTTTTCGTTCAGGATGGCGATCAGGGCCTGATCGAGGTCGCCCTGCGAGACCTGTGCCTTGTAGGCCATCTGGGCCAGTCCTTTGACCGAGACATCCACCCCGTTCACTTGTATGGTGCCGTCTGCCGCCCCGGTGGTCACAAGAATGTCCACCATCTTCTGTACGATGGCCAGCGCTTTGCCGTTGACCTTCACACCTTCCAGCACGTTTGCCTGCGGGCCGACCTTCTCGATGGTTTCCAGCCGTCCGGTAAGGTTGTCTGAGATCTCTTTGTTCTTTGCGGCGATCTTCTGCAATTGCTCGAGCGACGCCAATACGGTTTCTGCCATAATTATTCCTCCTCATCAAGAGCCGTAGATTTGCTTTATCACGGCATCAAATTCTTTGTCCGATGCCACTCTGGAGGTCACGCTGCCTGCGCTGGAAACGTTCAGACCGTCGCCGATCATCACAAGGCCCAGCTCCGTTCTCGTGGCCGGAGTGTTCACCGGTTCCTCCTTCTTCAGGAGCGAAACGTTTACATCGATGTTTTTCTGCGGCGCGGTGTACGCAAAGAACCGCAGACAGCCGGTCTTCGTCTCCATCACGGTGGCAAGGCCCGCTTTCTCCGCTTCCTCGAACTCCGAAAGGCTCGTCAGGCCCATGGGGATCAGGGCCGGGGTGCATTCCTCTACCGGGATATCACAGTAGTACGGGTAGACCCCAAAAGCGCTCTCCCCCTTCACCCAGCTTCCGGTGGGCAGGGTCAGCTCGTAGTTCAGGGTGCCTACACCGTAGAGCGTCAGCAAAAGCTGTACATCGCCTGTCGGGATCAGGATAGAGAACAGCCGCACGCAGCCATTCCGGGTCTCAATGCCCGCCGCGACGCCCGCCGTTACTGCCTCCACATGGGTCTCCAGACTCGTAGTGCAGAAGGGGGTGTACCGATCCGTCAGCTCTGCCACTTCAATGTCGCAGTAATACCGGTACGGTCCGATCGCTTCTTCCAGCGGCTTCCATGCGGTTTGCAGGGCCGTCAGGTTGTAGGTCTTGTAGTAGCCTCCGCTGTAGTCGTTCCGGGCATCGTTGATCGCGTCTTTCGCCTTTTCGGAGTAGCTCTTGGCACTTTCCTCGCTGCCCTTCGCGTTCTCAGCGCTCTTCTTAGCGTTTTCCTCGCTGATCTTTGCCTCCGCCGCCGAGTCCGCAGCCTTTCCGGCGCTTTTTTCCGCCGCCTCTTTGCTGGCTTTCGCGTTCTGTTCGCTCTTCTTTGCTGCCTCTTCGGATGCTTTGGCTCCGCTCGCCGCGTCAATGGCCTGTTTGGTCAATTTCACGCAGGTCTCGCCTAACAGTGCCAGCCATTCTCGTACTTCGCGCCCGTATAAGGCATTCCGGATGCCGGACGCGATCTGCTCCATAGTAAATGCCATTTTGAAAAATCTCCTATCACCCGTTCAGATGTGCCAGCACGCCCCGCAGACTCAGCTTTCCTTCCTTCGCCTTCTTTTCCGTGGCCTTCTGCTGGTCGCTCAGCTTCTTGGGTGCGAACCCGAAATGGAATTCCTTCCGGTCTGGCTGGTCGATGGTATTCACTACCTTCGTGCAGACATACCACCCGTCAATGCCGTGGGGTTCCGAGATGACATGGGTCTTGCCCAGCAGTTCCAGCCGCCCGACCTGATATCTGCCCACGTCCGCCAGATCGATGGCCTCCACGTCCAGTTCCGGTTCTATGTCGTGCGGATACTTGTCCAGCTCTTCTTTGCAGAGCTTGTTCAACTCCGCCTCGGTGTTGCCCTCGTCTGTCACGAGCCATTTGGTGTGATAGCCGAATTTCTGGACCGAGGCGCTGTCTTCCGCGGCTCCGCCAACAAAATCCGTGGTCACCTGCTTGAAGATCCACCAGCCTTTCGAACCGCTCACGAGCTTGTCGGTTCGGACGCAGTTCACAAGGTTCGTCGGCAGGGTCTGCGTCAGGGTCAGATTCAGCATGTTCAGCCCATACCGCACTTCCTGATTGTTCGTGCTGGGCGGCTCCAGCAGATAATCGATGACGACGAACAGAACACCTTCACCGTTGGTCTCATAGCGCAGCTGAAGATATCCGTCGTATTCGTCCGTCAGGTAGGTCTGAATGATATTCCAGCGTGTTCCGATCACGGTGCCACTGTCTGAAAGATCGACTTTCTTGCCAAGCAGCATGGTCACCTTGCCGTAATTGAAGGTCGGCACGCCCAAGGCGGAATCTCCGCTCGGCGATTCAATGTTGCTGATGGCCGTGTAAAGGATCGGCGCACCGTTTGCAATGATGTCATCCGTCATATCGGTCAGGTAATGGCTCTTGGGGCGTAAGGTCACTTCGCTCTCTTCCAGCAGTCCGAGGATGGACTTCGCCATGATGGTCTTGCTCCCGTCGAAGTTCAGTGCGATCTCGCTTACATACCCGAAGAACAGCGTATCATTGACGTCCGTGACGCCGATCTTGGTCCGCTTGATGGCGAACTTGCCATAGTACGGGTTGTCCTTTGCGACGGTGAAGGTCAGTGTCGCGATCTCATTTTTCTCCTCGGTCAGGGTGATGTCATAGGCGTAAGGACGCTTGCTGAGATTCTTGTCCACATAATGCTCGTCGAAATAGTCTCTGCCGTCTCCGTCATAATGGTAGATCAGCTCATGCGTCACCCACTGGAGGCCGTCGTAAATATCACGGTCCGTATAGGTGTCGTGCATGGCCGAGTCTTTCACGACTTTGCATTCTCCTGCAAAGATCTGATTGAACATCCTCTCACCTCACAAATACTTTGGTTGATACTGGATCGAAAAAACGGCTTTTTCGGTTGTCGATTTATTTTGAAGCCGGATCTCGTAATTGTCGTAAAACGGGTCGTTCGACACGCTGAGCAATGTATAGTTCGCAGAACTGACATTGTTCCATGGCAGATCGTAACTCCACTCTTCCTTGTTCGTTGCATCTGTCTCGTAGTCTTTCCCTAAGCACATTCGGGTGTCCACATGGGCTTTTCCTTCCAGCAGTGTGATAAGGACTTCGCTGCAGTCACGGTCGCATGGTGGAAGCTGTACCCGCCGCACTTCTCCCGGTGCCAGTTCCAGCCGCCCGAATGGCTGCGGAGCCAGATCGCACTCGAAGTTCAGCTCGTCCCACAGCCAGTCCTCTTCCAAGGGCTTCGCCAGCTCCTTGTAGGGGTACAGCTTGTATTTCAGGGTGATCTTCGAGTAGTTCTGTGCCGCCGCGTAGTCATTCACCATCCAGACTCTGCCCTTGTATACGAAGGCCGGGTCATCATCCAGATGCACCGTCACGGCGTTCGGCCCGGTGTTCTGGGCTCCCAGCAGCGCGCCGATCTTGTGGTAGGCCGCATAAAGTCCCGGTGTGCCCCAACTGCTCCGCCAGCCGTCCATGTCAATGTAAAAGTTCCAGCTTCCCTCCCGGTTATCGTACCGCCTTGTACCTGTCACGGTCCGATATAAGTCGAACCTACCGCTCCGGCCGGGTACGTCAACGGTGATGCGCCGCGGCTGGGGCGGAGCCACCAGAAGCTTTGTCGCCGGAATCAGGTGCAGGTCGTTTGCGGTGTGGTAGGCACCGATCTGCGCGTCGTGGCTCATGGGTGTCATCTCGCACCGCCTCCTTTCTTACATGCCCCAGCCTTCCGGTGGGTCAATGTCATACCCGATGGTCACCGTTGTCTCCCCGCTTGCCGTGGCATTGAGGCTTTTCACAACGAACCGTCCGGTATAGTTCTGTGTGGTCGTTACACCGTCGATATTGATCTTACATTGGAGCTCATCCTTTCCTTGGAGGAACCGGTACAGCCGGGCAAGGTCATTTGCCATCGTCCAGTTGTGCCCGTGCCATCCGGGGTATAATGCTTTGCTCTCTTCATTCGGCACATCCATTCCGCCGCCGATGCTGTGATGGACGGCATGCCCATGGAGCGAGTTGAACCCGTCCCATGGGGAATGCGCGTTCCCGTCCAGCTGATAGCGGAACGTCCATGTGCCGGTAGCGTTCTTATAAACCCGGTCGCCCATCCGGGGCGGTTCCACCGTGCCGTTGTAGGTCGCGATGGAAAGCTCTGCGTAGGTCTCTTCGAACACAGGCGGGTGGATCGGCTCCGTCGGGATTAGGTTCATCTCTCGCATCGAGATCGTCTGCTCTGGCACATAGAAGCCGATGAGGTTGCTGGTGCGTTCGGGCTGGATGAAGATAAGGTCCGAGAATTTCTTCCCATTTTCCGTCAGAAATTGTTCTGCGCTCATCTTCTCACCCGCTTCCCCATCTGCACATCCACCTCGTCGATGATCCCGCCCACGAGCTGTCGTCCGTTCAGGCTGAGCTTCATGTTCCGCACCGCTTCCGCAATGCCGTCCACGTGTTCACCCAGCGCCTGTACGCTCTCCACGATATCCCGGTTGGACATCACGTTCGGGTCGTGGGTGTCCGCTTCCAGCGCGGCGCTGCGGTTCTGAGCCGCTTTCCGTGCCACACTTCCGGCAAGTCCCGCGCTCCTCTCGGCACTCAGCGCAAAGCTTCGGTCTTCGCCGAGGTTTGTGTTGATCCAGTCAGCTCCATTTTGAACATCGCTCAGGTCCACCACGGGCCGGATGAGGGGTTCGTCCGCGTCGTCGGTGCTCAGCGCGCCCAGCAGACTGTTGGCAGCCATCAGGGCCACGCCCTCGGCTCCGCTCATCACGTCTTCCATGCTGCGGTTCACACCGTCGCTGCTGTCGGTGATGCCCTTGGCAAAGCCCGCGCAGATGTATCCGCCCATCTCGGCCATCAGAGTCGAGGGCGAGTGGATGCCCCAGAAGTTCTTCACTGCGTTCGCCACGTTGGAGCAGACAGTCTTCACTCCGTTTACCACGCCGGTCGCCGCGTTCTTGATGCCCTCGCCAAGGCCCTTCACGAAGTTCTTGCCGGTGTCGATGGCCCCGGAGACGAATTTTTTGGTTCCTTCCCAAGCCTTGCTCAGGAAGTTCCCGATTCCTTCGAAGCCCTTCTTGATGCCGTTCCAGATGTTCGAGAACAGGTTCGAGACCCATTTGCCGAAGTTCTGGAAGAACTCCACCACCTTGTCCCAGTTCTTAATGATAAGTCCGGCGCAGACGGCCACGCCCGCCACGATGGCGGCAATGATCCACCCTTCCGGCCCAAGGTTGGCCGCGAACTGAACGACGGTCGAGATGATCTTGCTCAGTACGCCGCCCTCGCCGATAAGCCCGCCGAGGCTCAGCCCCAGCGAACCCACGCCTTTTCCGGCTACGGTCACCGCCTTTCCCATGATGGTCAGGGTCTTACCGCCCGCCGCCAGTTCACCGAACACTTTCGGCAGACCCATCAGCAGGGGTGCGAGGTTTGCGATGATCTTCTGCCCGAAGTCGCTCCCCGCGAAGTCGAGGATGGCCGTAATGCCGCTGGTCAGTGCCTGTCCCCAGTCACCGCTAACTGCTGCCGTGATGACGCCGAAAATGTCGGTCACGACGTTCGTGAATCCTTCGCCGGTCGCCACGCCGAAGGCCTTCGCCATCTTGTCGGCAAGCTGTGGGAAGCTCCGCTGGACCTTCGCCATCACGGTCTTGAATCCATTTTGAATGGGTTTCCAGTTCCGGGAGATGGCGTAGCCCAGCTGCATCATCATGCGCTTGCCGCTGTCGTCCATCTCGAAGGCGTCGGCCAAGTTCTCCGCAAATCCCACGAAGTTGTACTGTTCGCTCTGCAAGTCTGCATAGGCGTCCAGTGCTTCATCGCTGTCCTTGCCGAATTTGGCGATGGCCTCGGTGTACTTCGTTTGCCGGTTCGTTACCTTCTTCAGGCTGTAGCTCATGCTGTCCAGCGCCGTGCCCACGCCGATGATGGCAGTCATGGTGCCCTGCGTTGCCGCTTTCCGGGCCTCCTTGCTGTTCTCGCCGTATTTCTCGACCGCTGCCTTGTAGGCTTCCTCCCGCTGGGAGAGGTCGCCGTCGCCGTAGATCTTGGCCAGCATGTTCTGGCGGTTGGTCACCAGTTTCTCGTGCTTTTCCAGTACGGCCAGCGCGTCGTCAAAGGCGTCCAGCTGGGCTCTGTTCATCTCGTTGATGAGATTCTGCTGGGTCGTCTGCTCTTCCAGCCACTGCCGGTAAGCTTCCTGTGTCTTGGCGCTCTTCTCACCGAACTCCGCTTTCAGGGCGGTGTACTCGTCCTCAGCCGCAGTCACGACCTTTGCCTGTGCCGCCAACTTCCGGTCGATGTTCGCGATCTTCTTGTTGGATTTTTCCTCCACGCTGGCCGTGTCTTCGTACAGTGCGCTCCACAGCTCGTATTCATCGGTGGCCGTGTCAGCTTCATTGTCGTACCGGTCCTTGATGGCCTTGAACAAGGTCTCCTGCTTTTCATGCCGGAGGTCTGCCAACGTGGTCTGCTCATCCAGTAAGGTGGCGTAGGCGTCGCTCTTCTGGGTGTCGGTGCTGCTGGCCTCGGCCACAATCTTGTCGTACTGCTCTTTCGCAATGGCGACCCTGTCGGTCTGGTTCGCGATCTCGGTGGTCAGGCTCTCGGTCTTCTTGGCCAGCAGTTCTTCCGCCGTGGCGGTGTCTCCGCTCGTCGCCTCCCAGAGCTTGTACTCCTTGTCCGCCGCGTCCATCTTGGCCTTGTTGGCCTTCAGCTTCTTCGAATACTCGTCCGCCAGCTTGTCCGCCGCCGTCTTCGTGCTCTTCGAAGTTCCGGAATGGCCTTTGCTGGTGCCGGTAGGATTGGTAGATTCATCCACTTTATCGTTGTACCAATCTGTGAATACGCCCAACGGATCTTTCAGAATTCGTTGTGCGTCAGCATCACCTTGATTAGCGGCCGCAAGTTCTTTCTTGTTCGCATTCTGGCTGCTGCCAGCTTTTTTAATGCCGGTCTTTCCGGGAATCAGAACATCGTTTTGCTTCGCATCAATGTATCCTTTGTCAGCTTGCGCAACACCATTTTGATAAATGGACAGTTTCGATTGGTCATTTTTGGAAAGTGGACTACCAGCTTTGAACGCAACGTACAAGCCTTTCATTTTGTCTTGAACCGCTAAAGTTGCCTCATCAAGTGCTTGCACTACACCGTCTTTGATAACAATGGCCCCATTGTAACTCGCCTGACGCAGCTCCTCCTGCTTGTCCTTATCGCCGATTCCGAGAATCGCGCCCTCAATAATGTTTTCTGCATCGGTGGCCGCAAGGTCGCTTGGTGAATGGATACCCCAGAAGGTCGTAAAGACGTTTCGAATGGCAGTAGCCGCATTCAGCATCGCTGTTTTGGCTTGTGCCAATGCAGATGGATCGGATATACCTTCCGCTAGGCCCAGTGTTACATACCGGCCAAGCTCTGCCATCACGCGAGAAGGTGAATGGGACTTGAATGTATCTTTACTGGTATCAATGACAGCGTTCGCTGTTTCTTCGGCCGCATTTGTAGCGTCCTTTTTGCCATCGAGTTGGCCTTGTTTCATGCCTTCCGAAGCATTCTTGCCGATTCCCGTAAATGTCTTGTAGATACCAGCCATCACGGAATCGCCGTTCTTCAGCTCGTCCAAAATATCTGCAAACGGGAGAACAAAGTTCTTTTCGGAAATGCCTTTTTCTTGTCCGCCCCAATTATCAGGATCAAACGGGTTGTGCTCACCGGCCCATGCTTGAAACTTATCCCAAAGATCATTCAGCGCTGGTTCGATTTTCTCCCAGACATATGCAATAAGCTTTACCGCAGTATCAATGACGGTAGTGCCGACCACATAGAGCGCTGTGCCGATCGCCGGTGCAGCAAGCACAATAGCATCGCAAACAGCCTTGATGATGGCTGCGATGGATGTTACAAGGCTGGAAGAAATTTCGGCAAGTCCTTTGAATACACCTGCGATAAATTCCACCAGCATCCATGCCATTGCCTTGATTCCGTTCAGAAATACCTGAAAATTCAGATTCTGAAGAAGGCTTAAACTCGAAGCAAGATTACTTACAAACTGGGATGCCGAACTCAGAGCCAGAAGTGCCCCAAGACTCAGTGCGAGTGCACTCAGAGAAAGGCTTAACGCTACAATAACAGGGGTCAGCGGTGCAAGAAGCGCTCCTGCAATTCCCATTACAGTGAACGCTCCGGCAACGGCAGCCAGTCCTTTTCCAATTTCCAGCCAGCTAAGCGCACCCAAGCCTTGAAATGCTGGTACCAGAAGATTGATTGCTCCTGCCATGATAGTAAGGCTGATGGCGCTCCCCAAACTTCCTTTGCTGAAATTCAGTGCCGTAACAAATTCAAGAAGTGCCGCACCAACTGCCACGAGGCCTTTAGCAAGGTTCTCAGTATCCATCTCTCCGAACTTTTGAACGGCATTCTGCAAAATTTCCATAGAAGCGGCAACCAGCACAAACCCTGTGCCTTTTCCGATTCCGAATTTCACACCGTCCAACAGTTTCGCAGTGGCCACCAGCTCAGCGCATACGACCCCGGCACCAACCAGACCTTTGACTAACTGATCCGTTTTCAATCCGCCAAAAGCTTTCACAGCAGATGCAAGGACTCGAATTCCGGCTGCAAATGCAATAGTCCCGGCAGCACCCTTCATAAATCGGCCGCTGTCCTTGGAAAGAATAAACGCTACCGCCGTGAGTTCTACCATAACAGTGCCCAGTGCAAGAACACTCGTCAGCAGATTTTCACTTCCGATGGTCGAGATTACCTTCAGCGCTCCTGCCAAGACCAGCACGGCGGCAGACACTGCAATCATTCCAGTAGACAATGCTATGAACTTCAGGCTCTTCACACTCTTTGTGATGGTGGTCATAACTGCAAGAACGCCGAGAAGTTCGCCGAATACAACGGTCATCGCACCAATAGAAGCTGCAAGCCGTTCCGGTTTCACCATAGAAAGAACTGCCAGTGAGGCCGCCATCAGAGTGAATGCTTTTGCAATAGTCATCAGGGTATCCGCCTTTTTAGCTTTGCCCCAAGCATCGATGGCATCGCCCAAAGACTCGATGCAGTCCTTGATTCCACTGACGACCCCTTTTGCGCTTTCCCCAATGGACTTGAAGCTGTCAAGGAATCCCTTGATTGATACCAGCATACTGGCACCCATACCGCCAAGAATGAATTGATTCAGTTTCTCTGGGTCGAATTCATTAAATGCGTTCTTGGCTCCTTCTGCAAAAGAGGTCAGTACCTTGTTGGCGACGGATCCGAACGAATATAATGCAGGAGCCGCAGCATCAACGAACTTCGTGGCCCATGTGCTGATCGTCTCAAGCGGATGTAGTCCACCGGCAATTTCTGCTGCAAACTTTCCAACGCTCGAAGCCACATCCAGAAAAACATCGCCGATTGGTTTTGCAGCAGTTACGATCTTTCCGACCGCTGAGAAGATCCCTTCTAAAATATCTTTGCCGACTTTGAGAACAGAAAAGACCCCTTCTGCAATCGCTTTGATCTTTTTGGCGCTGTCGTCGGTAATAATCAGCTTTTTTGTCGTTTCGTCCAGCCACTGCGCAATGCTATGAATCTGTTCTCCCGTCTTTGGTGGAAATATTTCTTGAAACGCTTCATGGATCGGTTTGATGAGAGCATTAACGGCGTCCATCAGGTTCCATACACTTTGGATCAAATGCTCTCGTCCGGATGTCTCACGAAGCTTTGTGGCATACGCATCCAGATCGAGTGTACCATTTTGAACTTTTTCGTTGAGTTCTGCAAAGGCTTTTGCATCTTGCTCAATGCTCTCCCTGCTTGCCCCCCGCGCAGCAAGTTCTTTGTCGCTCATAGCAAGCATCTTTTCGGCGCTCTTCTGAGCCTCGTCAAGACCCTGCTTCAACAAGTCGGCGCTGATGCCTCCCTGTTTGATTGCATTTCCAAAACTGCCCGCGTCATCGATTTGCTTCTGGGTGATTGCCCCGGATGCAAGTGCAACCTTTTCAAGAGCATAAGAATACGCATCTGCTTGATCTCCGAGTTCATTCGACAAAAGCTGCTGCCACCCGCTGTCCAGCCCCTTCGAAAGCCGCTCGTTCAGTGCGTCGATGGGCGGCACAAAGATGTCATACAGCCTGTTCGCCAGTTCCGTCCACGTGTCCGTGGCTTCTTCCTTATTGCCGAAGATCAGCTCAAAGCTCCTCATCCACTTGGAGCTTACCGCGTCCTTCGTGGAGTCAATGGCTTCGGAAAAGCTCTTCGCCTGTTGGGCCGCTAGTGCGCTTCGTTCCGCCAGCTCGCCATACTGCCCGCTCAGCTTTTCCAGCGCTTCCGAGCTGGTCATGCCGGGATTTTTCTGGGTCATCTCGTAGGCTGCTTCCATCATGGAGGCGTACTTTTCGAAGGTCTTTTCCATGACCTTCGTGTTGGCCCATTTCTTCGAAAGGCTGGATTCGAAGCTGCCGATGGTCACCTCGCCCTTTTTCAGGGTGCCCAGCTCCACAGCCGTGTCGATCAGCTCCTGTTTCAGGGCTTTCGTTGCCGTGCCCATCAGGTTCAGGCTCTTCCAGTCCTGAAGCTGTAAATGTCCCGCGCTGTAACTCTGTGTCAGATTCCGGATGGTGCTCTGGAACGCGAAGCCGCTTTTGCCTGCGTCTGCCGTTGCGTTCGCAATACCCATGATCATGGGGATCATCTTCTTGATGTCGCCGCCCGATGCCGTCATCTGCGAAAGTGCGCTGGTCATCTCGTTAAAGCTGAAACTGGTCTCATCCGAATACCACATCAGCTTGTTCAGGTAACCGTTGACCGTGTCGATGCTGTCGCCGGTAGCATTCATGATGGTCTGGATGTTGCCGGTCTTCTCCACATACTTGTTCCAGCCGCTCATCACCTGATCGAAGGACAGGCTCTTCACCATTTTTTCGCCCGCATCCACAAACTTGTTGGTGATGTTCATCAGGGCGGTAGTGGCCACGATGTTCAGGGTCGAGAACTTGGACTCCAGCGTGTCCAGACTGCGCTGCATCGTGGAAAAATCCACATCTTCGGCGGCAGCATCCAGCTTCTCGAAGCCCTTTTCCGCTCCCTTGAACTGGAGCTTTTCCATCAGCTTGTCGATGGTGCCGATGGTCTGTTTTGTGTTTTTCTCAAAGTTTTCGTTGTTGAACTGCATTTCAACAACGCGGCTGTCTACTTCTCTGCTCATTCCGTCCTCACCTCGCCCCACGCCCGTGCCGCGATCCGCTCAAAAATGGGCCGCATGGCCGGGTTGATGTAATCCACGCCTTCTACATATCCGCCATTCCGTGTCGCGTGTCCGTATTGCAGGATCACCGCGATGGGCACGCCGTCTACGATGTTCGCGTTCCGCCATGTGATCGTGATCCGGTCTTTCCCCTTGGTCACGCCGTAACTCCAGCTGGCCGCCGTCTTGCCCGTGGCCTTCGGGGTCGCCTTGACCAGTGCCTCCACGCCTTCCCGGCCGTATTGGTCGAGGATGGCGTTAAGGTCCAGCTCCGAGCACCGCTTCAGAAACTTACGGCTCTTTTTCCAGTCGCCCTTTTGCTTGAAGATGATTGCTTTCGCCATTGTGCTGTTCACCCTCCGTCATAGGGCCTCCATTTTGAAAAATCGCTCCCCATCGGGGAGCTGTCAGCTTTGCTGACTGAGGGGTTCCTCTAAGCAGAGCTCGCCCTTTGGGAGAGCTGCAAGCAACTGCGCCAACGGCGCATTGCGCGCTGAGAGGGCATCATCCCCTCGTGTGCATCTTGGCTTTCCGCTGTGCATTCAGCGCCCTCTGCTGGCTCATCCGCTCACCGGGCGTCATCTTCTTCTGCGGTGCATTCATCTCCTGTCCCACCCGGATCAGGGTCAAAAGCCGGTTCAGGTGCCACTTTTCGCACTCTTTCGGGATGCCCAGCGCGAACATCTGGGCGTATAGCACCTCGGCTGTGGTGGTGGTCCCTCCGTGGGGAGGGCGGCGCTTGGGGCGGGCGGTTCGTTTGTCTTTTGGTTCGTTCGGTTTGGGTTCCCCGGCAAACCATGTGGCGGTCATCGGGTCGTCCATATATTCGTTAATGGCTGTCAGCTGTTCCCGTGTCAGTTTCCGGTATACGGCGGGGTCAGTCCCCTGCGTCACGGTCATGCAGCTGATGTAATCGAGCTGCTGCTCCCGTGTCATATTTCCGGAACTGGTCAGGAACGGCACATGCCACTTACTTTCCCATTTAGCCAAGGAGAGCAGGGAGTGCTCCAGCCGTAATTCCACCGGCTTTGCGTACTCGAACTCCTCTGTCCGGGGATTCCAGCTCTGTTCACCGGCAACGGTCAATTTCAACATCTTCTGTCTCTCCTTGGGGTGTCTAAATGAAGTGAGCCGCTCTTGTGTGGGCTCACAAAAAAAATGCTCCCCATCGGGGAGCTGTCAGCGAAGCTGACTAAGGGGGGGTTCTTCTAAGCAGGGCTCACCCCTTTGGGGAAACTCCGCGCTGAGAGGGCGATCTTACTGCTCCACGGCAGAACCCACGATCAGACGGCCCAGCTGCACGGAATCGGCGGGCTTCTCCTTGTTCTTCATGTCTTCGGGCATGATGCCTTCGAAGAATGCGGCGGCCTTGTTTTCGTCGCCGACCAGCTCCATGTACAGGTCACTGAAGGCCTGTGTGGCCATGAAGTCGTCCAGCACAGCCTGATTCTTGATGAACTTGCGGCCGTCGGGGCTCAGCACACCGTAGCTCTTGCAGATGATCTTCTTGAACATCTCGGCCAGCTCCAGCTGGCTCTTGGCGTCCACGATCCGGTGGATCATCTCCACGAAACCGCCCTCCGTGCCCAGCTGCATCTCCATGATCTCAGCCTTCGTCAGGTTGAAATAGTAGGTTTCCGTGCGCTCGGTGCCGCCAAAATCGACGGTCTGCATCGTTTTCTTCAGCATGTTTGTTCTTCTCCTTTATTTTGAAAAATCGCTCCCCATCGGGGAGCTGTCAGCTTTGCTGACTGAGGGGTTCCTCTAAGCAGAGCTCGCCCTTTGGGAGAGCTGCAAGCAACTGCGCCAACGGCGCATTGCGCGCTGAGAGGGCGATCTTACACCGCAGCCTCGCTGGTGGTCACGAGGGTGATGATCTCCTCCGGAGTGGGCAGCGTTGCCTCTGCGTTCTCGGTGCCCCAGAGCTTGTCCTCGATGGCCTTCACGGTGGCAGCCTTCAGCTTCGAGCAGTCGATCTCCATGTGGGAAGTCGGGCGGAAACCGCTGACGTTGACCGGCGAAGTCGAGCACTCCCAGCTGAAGGTGATGGCGTCGGGGCTGTCATTGATAGAGGCATAGCTCTTCTCGGAGGGAGAGGCGGTGGAGTTCCATGCGATGTGGATCTTCTTGCCCACTTCATCGGAAACATCGTTGCCCACGGTGGTCACCCAGCTGAAGCCGAAGCCCTTGCGCTTCTGCTGGCCGATGGTCACGCCGGTCGCCACCTGTGCGGAGCCGTCGCAGGGTTCCCACTCCGGCGGGTAAGTGTAAGCCTCGATGGTATAGGCGTACTCTTCGGCGCTGCGCAGGGATGCGTACTTGATGTCGTCGGCGTAGAGCTTGGTCTCCTCTGCGCCGGAGGGCGACTCGGTCACGGCGGTCAGGCCGTTCCAAGCTACGCCGTTCTCGTAGCTGCCGTCTTCCTTCATGGGGTACAGGGCACCCATCTTGGTGCCCATTTCGTAGAACTTTTCGCCAATGGCGTCCCAAATCAGTCTGGACATAAGTTACCTCCTATCAGGTATAAAGTGTAAAAACGGTATGGTATAAATTGTCCGAAACAAATTGGCGGTCGTACGCGCACTTCGGGAGTACGGATACGGCCGCCTTGAGTTTCGAGTCGGGGTCCGCGTCGATCACGGTCACCGTATAAAACGGGTGCTGGATGTAAACGCGGTCGTTTGCATGCCGGTTCTGGATCCGGCTCTCGCTGTACACGATGCAGGGGTATTTCATCCGGAGTCCGGTGGGAGGTTGGTAATACAGGTTTGTGCAGCCCGTGGTTTTGTTCATTACATCGCGCAAAAGCGCGTCCACATTCAAACGAACATTACTCATTCCACACCCCTCCCAGTGTCAGGATCAAGCGCGGGTATTGTACCTTCACGCTCTCCACCTTCCATTTCCGTCCTCCGAACGTTGCGTATCGCATGGCGTAGAGATTGCTCTGAGCGAACGGATCGCCGAGGACGCTGAGTTGATTCGAGAGGGTCACGTCCTCGTTGATCTTGTCGCTGCCCTGCATCTGCCGCCCAAATTCCACCACGTCGCCATAATAGCGCCGCTCCGTGATATGCTCCACGTATACGCTGGGGGCCTCTTCGCTGGTATCTGCGAACCCGATCACTCCGCTCCATCTCATAGCAGTCTCACTCCATTTTGATTAGTTTTAGCTAACTCGAAGTACCGGAAAATCAGCCCTCGTCTGCTGCCATCGTGCAGGTCGTAGCGGTGGTGCCATCGGTAACAACAACACCGCCAGCAGCCAGAGTAATGGGCAGGTAGGTCTTGTCCGCTGCCGCAATGATCAGGCGGCCCAGCATGAATGCGTGCTCGATCTCAGACTTCTTTGCGGGAGTCTTGTGGGCCGCATCGGTGTACAGCTTCTTATCGGTGTGCAGGTAGGCCATATAAGTGGCCACATGCAGGTCCGAGCCGGTCTCGTAATTGGAATTCAGCATCATAATTCTCCTTTCTTACGCCGCAAACTCGACGGCCATTGCGCTGAACGGGGTGGTCAGTGCACCGGAGCAGCGGGTCTCGATCAGGTACTTCATGGCGTTGAAGTCGATGTCGAAGTCATCGAACATGGAAACTGCGCCGCCCTTGTCTGCGCCCACGGTGTAGTCGGCGAGGTTCACGATCAGGCCGATGAAGTCGCCGCCCTTTGCGCCCTTCATGCCTTCCATCTGGGGCACGGTCACGATGGCGGAAACACGCAGCTTGCGGGCCAGTGCGGCCTCGTCTGCATACAGCGGGTGGCCGATGCCGTCTTCCAGCAGCAGCATCTCGGTCAGCATGTCCTCGGTGGTGTAGAAGGTCGGGTTGCCCGCGCCCTTGTACTCCTTGCGTGCACGCAGAATCGACTTGATGACTTCCTTGTACTTATCCTCTGCGGTGGAAAGGCCGGTGGTCTTCACCTGCACCTTAATGGTGAACAGGTCGCTGTCATTGAAGATCGGGCGGATGCACTGCTCGTCGATCTTGTCCTCGGAACCTGCCAGACGGCCGTCACCGATCAGGATGGAGCGGGCGATCTCCTCGTTCAGCTTCGTGCGCATCTCGGTCTTCAGCCACGCCACCACGTCGTAGCTGGTGATGTCGATCACGTCGTCGCGGTCCATCTTCTGCTTCTTGTACACGGTGGTGGGGCTGGTGGAACGGCGCAGCAGACCAAAGACCTGCTCCTTCTTGAAGTTGCCCTTGATGTAACCCTTAGCGCGGGCATCCTCCTCGGTCAGGTCCGCAAACATGCTCTTGAAGCGGCTGAAGGGGATGTGGTGCACGCCGCCCATGACCTTGCTCACCCAGCTCTGGTCGCGGTCGATGATGCGGGGCGGGGTGTCCAGATTCTTGTCGTCCGGGAACAGCCATTCCACATTGTCGATGCTGTGGGCCAGCTCATCGCCGTTCATCCCGGCGTCCTCAAAGGCCTGCCGCATGGTGCCGTGGGTCTTGGCCGTCTTGATGACGTTGTTAATGTCGTCCATGTTGTGCTTCAGCACAGTCTCGTGGGTGTCCTTGTCAAAAACATTCTGCTTCACGGTTTCATCCTCCTCACCGTCGTCGTCCTTTTCACTGGCCGTAACAGAGCCAATGATTGCATATACGACATTTTTTTGCTTCTCCGTCAGGGTGTTGAACACGTCCTCAACGGTCTCTTCCTTATTCACGTTCTGATTTTCGTCCGCCATTTTTGCTTCCTCCTGTTTATGTTCGCCGTCATCCGCGCTGTGGGTCAGCTCTTCCAGCGGGTTGCCGTCCGGGTCCATCCCGTGCTCAAGGCTCAGCGCCGTGTCCGAGATGATGAACGCCTCCCCGCCCTCGTAGTCCTCGTCGGCCGAGTGCTTGATGACTTCGTCGATGATTGCGCCGGGGTTGCAGCCCGCCAGTACGAGGCTCACCTCCCGGATGAAGCCGTGCTTCACGGTCTTCCCCACCTTCTGCAAGCCGTTGGCGAAGATGGAAAAGGCGTTCAGGTCACCGCTCTCCACGCACTTCCGCGCCGTGCGGCCAGTGTCCGTGTCGTTGAACTTGGCGTAGCAGTACACGCCGCCGGGGCGGTTTTCCAGCAGACAGTGGCCGATCACGTTGCCAATGTCGCCGTGGTCGTGGTTGTACACCATGGGCACCACCTTGCCGTCGCACTCTTTGAATGCGTCCTGTGCAATGGTCAGCCCGTCGTAGCAGCGGGTGTTCGCTTTGGTCGCCCAGCCGCTGCAATCGTAGTCAAAATTAACCATTTTGATTTGCAATACTCCTTTCCACGGCTTCTTTTCCAGCCGTAATTGTTTTCTGTACCCCGTCTTCCTCGTTCGGTCGGCTGATGTTGCTGTTCTCCAGTCGGTCGGCCTTCGGATCCTTCGAGGGCTTCATGCCGATCACCTGTCGGAACTCGTTCGAGGTCATGATCTCATTGCGGGTAAACTTGTCTGCCATCTCTGAAACCATGGAGACCGGTGCCAGCTTGAACGGGTCGCGGAAATACATCACGGATTCGCCTCTGGCCCGTGCTTCCTCGGTCAGGAACTTTCGCTTCAGCTCGTCTACAACAGCCGCCACAAGGGGTTCGATGGTCCGGTTCTCGTAGTTGGTCATCACAGTATCGTTGGCAGTGCCGTTCATGATGTCCGGTGTGATACCCAGCTGACTGTATGCCATGTTCGTCAGGTATTCCACGGTCTTCAGAAGGTTGTTTTCGAGGCTGCGATTCAACTGCGTGACATGCTCGGTGCCGTCGATGTAGGCGATGCCATATTTGGAGCCAGAAAGCTGGCGTTCCACCTCGGCGCGGCGCTCATCGGCCCGCTGTTTCTGCTGTTCGCTCCGCACCACGTAAGGCAGTTGGATGATCATGTCGAGCTTTCCGCTGCCCACTTGCTCGTCGATGACGTCCATAAGGTTCAACTTCCGGATCAGCCGCTGGATGGTTCCGTTCGGCTCGTTCATCACGGCGTAGAACGGGTTTTCAATGATGGCCACCTGACTTTTCGGCAGGGTGATTTCTTCCCGCTGTCCGGTTCGATCGTTGTACACTTCCAGCCGCACGTCGTCGGGGTACCATTCCTTGATCTTGCCTACCCGCATGGACTCGATCTTGGCTTCACCCGTCTCCGGGTCTATGTCGATGTCCACCGGCACCAGCCCCACCACACCCTCGTCGAGGACGGAAAGGAACAGGTCGTACCGCAAGGCGCGCCCAGTCTGGTCCTTGTTGCCGGATAAATTCAGGCAAGAATTAAGGCCCGAATCAACGACCTCATCAAAGCGGTTGTTTTCATCGAGCCTTACGTGATTGATGGTGATGCTGGCCGCATCCATCGCGATTCGAGTGTAGATGGCGGTCAGGATAGTCCGGTCATTTCCCCGGTTCAGCCGTACCCGGTCTGGCCGGTAGCTGTATCCTCCGCCGTAATAAATTCCACCGGGAGGGTCCCGGTTCAAGAATGCGTTCCAAGCCGACTTCAGCCGGGAACCAATGTTCACTGCCATTTTGTTTTCTCCTTAAGCATATTTTTTTCCGCCGCTATGCGAATAATACGCTCTCAACCGTTGGTTTTTATACCGTGTATATATTTCTAATCCGGCGGCCGCCGCACTACCGGATACTGCAACAAAATTAGCGGCATTCATGTTCCCTGTAGAAGCAATTGCTTTAGCCGCCAGCGTAGCACCAGCGGCCACTGCAACCTGCTGATAGCGAGTTTTGATACTGTTATCAGTAATGGTTTGACCCTTCTGATAATACTTTTTCCCTTGATCAGCCATTTTGTCGTATTTCAGACGCTCATAAGACTTGTTCAGGGCTTTCTTGGCTTTCTTGACATTCGCTTTATTGACTGAGGATTTGTCAGAATCGCATGCCGATTTTGCATTGCTATAACGAGTTTCAGCATCATAATAACGCTTAAGCCCTCGTTGCGTATAGGTTCCATCATAATTTTGATATCGCCTTACACCCCACTTCATTCCCTTGATACCATAATGATACAGTTCGTCGTTATAGACTTGCATTTTATCCTCCTCATGCTCCATGTGCTTTCATTGTCGTGAACAATGCTCCACTGACAATGGCCGTCTTAAAATTATCAGAATCAACGATATTCTTTCCTAGCTTCATCACTGCCGATCCATTGTTGTAAAGCGTTGTGATGGTGCCAAGCGCGGTAGCTGTCGTAGCTGCAACTTTAATTGCCTTCTGAATCTTGCTCGGAGAAGCAGTAAGCTGTGCATACTGTCGCTCTTTCTGTAATCTGTTGATTCGAGCATTCAGCTCGCTGTCACTCATTTCACGAACATTTTTCTGCGTGTGAGCACGCGTGTAGTCTTCGTGATCCGAGATGTATCGTTTTTTTCCTTCTGCGGTCAGAGTACCATCTTTATTCTGATACCGCCGCACGCCCCATTTCATGCCTTTGATGCCCCAATGATATAGTTCATCGTTGTATATGTGCATATTTCATCCCTCCTTGCTAATACTCGTATTTTATGCTAAACTTAAGCAAAAAAGTGAGGTGTCTCTCATGAAATTTCCGAAAATGTCAGAAGAACAGGCCGCTTCTATTCTGGATGCCTGCTATGAAAAAGCACTTCATGGTGCCCCCGGAGCAAAAAGTTGTTCTCAGCTAGCAGAGGAGTATCTTGCAAAGTATCCAAATCCAGTTATGGCAATAGACGAATTTGTCAAGTGGCAGGTTGGTAAATGTACTACTTCCGGTTTTTTTACAAGCCTTGGCGGAATCAGCACCTTACCGATTACACTTCCGGCCAACCTTACAACTGTCTGGTATGTCCAATTGCGGATGATTGGAACAATTGCTGCCATTTCGGGCTATAATCCATCGGATGATGAAGTACAATCACTTGCTTATATATGTCTCGCAGGTGGTTCCGTATCTAAAATATGCAGAGAAGCAGGTGTCCAGTTTACCAATAAGCTTACTGCTTCTATGCTAAAAAAAATCCCCGGAGCCGTCTTTACAAAAATCAACCAAAAAGTTGGTTTTCGGTTTGTTACAAAAGCCGGTTCAAAAGGGATTGTCAACATGGCAAAGCTCGTGCCTCTTGCAGGAGGAATCGTTGGCGGCGGAATTGATTATGTTGGCACCAAAGTAATGGCTGATCGGGCAATCAAGACATTCCTCTGGAAGAACTACGATTGATCACTCAAACGCATCCCGGTTCTGCTTCCATGCAATGTAAGCGTCCATCATAGCCGCCACGGCGTCGATCTTCTGATCCTGCCGCTGTTTGTAGAGCTTCCGGTTGCCGTTGGTATCCACCAAAGTAACGCAGTTGCCCATGGCAAATTGCATCAGCTTCTCATCGAAGATCAGCTTCCGTTGTTCGCTCAGCTTTTTCAGCTCGCCCAGCGGCACGCTTTCGGTCTTGGCACCCTGAATCACCTTCACGATGCCGAAACTGCTGTTCTCCAGCGCCCACCGATCCACGAACTCCTTCGCGTTGTAAGGGTCGTAGCCAAAGGCTCGCACGTCGTATTCGTTCTCTTGAATGAACTTGTCGAGATCTTCGTACACCTGCATCATGTCCAGCACGGTGCCGTCGAACACGAACAGCGTCCCCTCGTTCATGAACTCCTCGTACTGGTTCCGTCGGCTGATGGGCAGCTGGCTCAGGGTGTAGCTCGTGATGTAATCCCGCGTTTTCACGCCGAAATATCCGTTCGACAGCGGGAACAGGAAGGTAAACGAGCAGAAGTCGTCGCCCATGGAAAGGTCTGCTCCCATGGCACAGGGCATCTGCCAATAGTCCCGCTTGCGGTGGCACAGCGTCTCTTCGTATGGGAAGAAATAGGTATAGCCCTCCATGGGCAGGTTGAAACGCTTGGCCAGAATATCATTCCGTGCGCTGGGGGATTTCTCCGCGCGCTCCACATCGAGCTGATAGGTCTCGTAGCTCACCGTCTTACCGAGGTTCGGGTTTGCTTTCAGCCACATTTCGGGCTGTCCCACCTCATCGATGGAGTCGAGCTTATAGTACCAAATGGAGACGTGGGGATTGATGTACTCCCCCTTCAGGATCTCCATCAATTCCATTTTGATGTCGTCGCCGCAGCCGTTTCGCACGGTGCCTTCGGAGCTTGCCGCCACGATGAGATAATTCTCATTCTTGGCCGCGCCCTGCTCGATGGCACCGATGGGATCTTCCCGGATGTCACAGGAGAGCCATTCATCCACCGTCGCCATGGTGTCGCGTCGGCCCTGAAGCTTCTCGATGGTCATCGGGCGCACTTCCAGCAGACTGTTCGTCAGGAAGTTCTCGATGCCCTTCTTCGTGGACGCCATCTTCACGCGGTCGGCCTTCGAGCCGGTGGTGTTCTGGAGGCTGCCTTCCGTCATAAACTTGAGCACCGGTCCCCTTGCCCGCGCCAGCGCCGTGCGGAACGGAGCCAGAACCTCTTCGGCCTGTTTCATGGTCGGTGCTGTGGTCAGCTGCTGGGTCGTCGTGGTGTACGCCGTCAGGAAGTAAGCTTGCAAAAACTCCAGATACATGGTCTTTGCCGCCGAACGGGTGATGATGAGATACTGCTTCGTCACCAGCCGCTTCTTGATCCGCCGGGTCTCGTAGTGTCCACCGCCGCGCTCATTGGGCACATAGACGCTCCGCTCCACGAAGTAGTACCACCCAAAAATTTCCTCGGCCCACAGCTTGAAACTGTCCAGCAGCTTCACGTCGGTGCCGTCGGTCAGGGTCAGCTCATCCTCGCAGAACGCGATGAAGCCGTTTACCGCCTTGTCGTCGTAATAGATGCCGGGGTTTGCGATCAGATCGTCGATCCGGTTCATTTCCATGGAAATTTCCCGGCATACCGGAATCTCACCCCGCATCACGGCCTCCCGGAACCGGCCGTAGTAAATGGGCGTGGCCGTATTCGAGAGTGCCATCTTCTTCAAAAGCTCCTTTAGCCGTTCAGTTTCTCAAGGATGTTTCCAAGCTGCTCGGAGATGTCCTTGCCGGTCTTCTCCGTCGCCAGTGCATCCGATACCGTTTCGCCGGTAACTTCGTCGGTGTGCTCCACCTGTATCCTGCCGTTCTCCACATGCAGCCCGATGGCATCCTTGATGTGGTCTGCCGCAGTCGCGCCGGTGCCCAGCGGCTCATCGAACTCTTCCCGCAGCCGCCACTCCATTTCCGCCACAGTGTTCTTCATGGCTTCCATCGTAGAGCTGCTCTGGGGCGGGTCAAACCCCAGCAGCCGCACTTTCACGCCGAGATATGCCTTCACGGCCTCGTTTTTCAGCTTGTCCGCGCTGAACTGCTCCCACGTCTCTTCACTGCCGGTAATGGTAAACCCGCCTACCGGCCCCACGCCGATCTGGCTCAGCACAAATAGTGCGCTGTTCACGTACATCACCACGTCCGCGTCAAAGTCCGTGCACTCCTCCGCGATCCCCAGCAGCTTCTTCACACTCGTCAGGATCGAATTCATTTTGATTTCCCTTTCCGCTCTGTTTATTGATCATAATCAGCTACACCTGCTTCTGCAATGGCCACATTGGCCCAAAGCATTGCTTCGTCAAGCTTGGTCAGTGCAAGACTCCGCTCACGGCATGGCCCGATCCTTCGGATCGTCTGCTCTGCCTGCTCCAATTGCTGCCGAATCTTGGCGGCGGTGTTTTCTTCCTTGGTACTTAAAGGTCGTCTTTTATACATTTTATTTCCTCCACGGGCAGGTGTCGCCCGGTTTTCTCTCTCCGTCCGGCATTTTCGGTCGGCGGTCATCTCCGTAATGGATGGCTTTATGCGTCGCCGCCGAAACACAAATGGCGTTCTCTGGGTCAAGCAGCTTCTCGCTGTGCCGGAGGACGTCTTCTTTTGTTATGGGGTTCAGGTGGTGTATGCTGATCTTCGGCCGCACGGGGATCCCGTTCCGCAGCACCCAGTCCGCGATCGGGTGATCTTCGCATCCAAGGTCGCATCCGCTGTCCCGTGCAATGATTTTGTCCCGGAACTGCCTCCACTCCCGCGATTGGTAGAAGTCCTGATTCAGCCATCGGTCAAACCCAAACGTGTCCTTTCCCACCTCGCCGTGCAATTGCAAATAGTGCAGCCGCTCCTCATACGTCGGCAGTTGGCATAGCTCCGTGTAGCTTTTCATCTCAACCACCCGTACTTCATCAACTGATCCGTAATAATCAGAAACGCAATCCATAAAATCGCCGGGATGCCATAATCAATGAACATCTTCCGCCGAAATGAGATTGGGTGATGTTCCATTTCGTAGTCAGCCGCGATAAAGCAATACATCAGCATCATAAAGATTCCGACTCCTGCCCAGATAAGCTCACCCAAGCTGATCGTCATACTCGTCATCCTCTCCAAGGCCGTTGTACTTACGCATGGCCTTGATGGCATTCGCATACAGCTCTTCCGAGTTCTTGGCATTCTCCAGCGTCTCGGTCTTTGCCCGCAGCAGCTTGTTCTCCTCTTCCAGCTTTTTCTTTTCAAGGTCGGCCTTCGTCGTTGCCAGCTTCAGGAAGTGGGTCGTCTCGGCGCTGGATGCTGTTCCCTCGCGCAGCCGCTTTTCTACCAGCTTCATCGCGAGGTTGATCATGTAACTTTCTTGTGCTTCCGGAGATGTCGCTGGCCGGGCCGAAGCCGCAGCCGTTTCTCCGGGAGCGTTTCTCTTCGGTTTCATCCGCTATCCTCTTTTCGCACATTTATAATAAGGTATAAGCTTTTGCAAGGGTTCATGGGAGCTGTCAAGGTACCAGCATGGCCAACCATTTGAAAGGAGAAAAAGAAACAAATGTCTTCAGCCGCAGTGTATGGACTGAACAAGCTCTATCATGAAAGTGTTAATTTTGGAGGTCAACATCATGAGATTCAAAAGGAGGAAACTTTTCTCCCATGAGCCCTTGCAAAAACCGCCGAAGCCGCAGTCTACTCCCCACAGCCTCGGCGATACGAAAGAAAGCTGGCCAAGTGACACCTCAAATATCGCACGGTCAGCTTTTCGCATTCTTAAAGCCCAAATATCAATTTTCCCTCCGGGGAAATATCAAAGACCGGCGCGATTTGAGAGGGGGGTGTCATTTTTGAGACCCCCCTCCCTATGCTTTTAGCACTTTACGCCGCTGTGCTTTCGTCTTTGATATCGATCTTGAGCTTTTTGTAGATGTTCAACGGATCATTTGCCACGATTTTATCAATTGCTCGCTCAATTTCATAGGCATTCTCATTGTCTGTGAACTGAGAGGACGTCTCTGCCAGCCGCATCAGCAGACCAGAAGAGTTGTAGCCATGATCCACATCATATTGATACCACTGTTCGAACTGCTCGCACGGATCGTACGGGTTATCGGTCGTGGTCAGAAAGCATCGAACCATAATTCAAAGCCTCTTTCTTGCGTGTTTTACTTGTTGAGTGCATCATAAATCGTGGATTTAGGCACGCCGCATGCTTTTGCAATTTCTTCGTACGTGTAGCCACCGCGAAGCATTGCTTTCGCTTTGTTCACCTTTGCAGAGGACAAAGCAGTTGTAGTTTTCGGCATTGCACGTTTTACAATTTCATCAGAATCAGACGAATTCAGGAATTTCGTCAACATATTGTCCGAAATTGCGCCAGCTTGAACAGCTTCCCATTCACGATCCGTGAACGTGACCTTGGACTTACGCCCACTGGCACCCACAGAGTCACGGGCACGCTGCATTTCGACAGAGGAGATCTTCTTGATTTCTTTCTTATCGATCGTCGGATCAAGTCCTTGTTCCTGAATCTTAGCCTTGATATTGGCATTTGCGATCAGCATCGCCTTGCGTTCTTTCGGCTTGTTGGCGATCATGTTATTGTATTTTTCTTTCAGCGAGGTCACTTCTGCCGCGTATGCCTTGGCGGCTTGCGGATCGCGCTGGATGCCTTTCATATTGGCCGCCTCTTTGCGGGCCTGATTGGCCATCGTCTTCAACTTATTGGAAAAGTCTGCATACAGATTCTCCTGCACCGTACCAGACGACAGCGTGCGTGCATCCTTTGTCTCCGAGATCAAACTGACGGTATCCTCAGCGAGGCGCTCCTTCCCTGTCTTGGGGTCGGTGAAGGTGCGGCCGCTCTCCTTATAGATGAGCTCACCAGTATCCTTATCAACACGTACGCTGCCACGGCGCTCCGGTACACGAACGGTCTGCTTACGGCGAGACAACAGGGTGGATGCGCCGCCATAGTGCGTGCCGCCCTCTTCGTCCACACGGATCTGCCACTTTTGTTTCAGTTCGGGGATGCCATTCTCGCGCTCAGACCGCTTGTAATCCAGCTTGTGCTTTTCGGCATCGATGACCACCATGGAGTGCTTGACAGCACGTGCAAGCTCATCCTCATCCGCGCCGCGAAGGGTCATGTCCGTGATGAGGTTCGAGATTACACCCATTTCGCGCTGCTTCTCTTCCTTCTTCATGAGACGCACATTGTTCGGGTTGCCTTCCGGAACTGCATACGCAGTCTTAGGGTCGAAGCCTTCCAACGCTTTCAGCGCATGGGTGGACTTGATGTTGACCTTGTCAGAGACAGGAATCGCCATAACGGTGTCGCCGTCGAAGTCTGCACCAGACAGACGCTCAGCTACCTTAGCATTGATACCGATTGCATCCTGAATCGCACCGAGATTCCGCTTGCCGCTCAAGTTCTTGTTGTTGACCGTGACCATGGGAATTTCAAAGGTGCCCGCATGCGGATAACGAATCAACGCAAGATGGGTTCCGTTCTCATAAGTCGGGCAGTAAGCTTCTGTTTCCTTGATATTGTTGAGAGGCAGGATAACCTTGGTGGACTGACCGGGAAACGCCGATGCTTTCAGGGTCATCGATGTACCTTCGCAGGTGTCTGCAAAGTCGTTGAGCAGCTTCTTCTTGACTGTCGGATTATCATAGTGCATAATTTCGTCATACTGCGCCTGATAATCTGCAACGGTGAGCTTCAACTGATTCTCGATCAGCTTCTTCGGCTGCTTGGACAGGAACTGCGAAGAGACATTCTTCGACATCGTATCCCAGTCGCCTTCCTCTTTCAGTTTGTTGATGGGAGAAAGATGCTCTTTGCCGTCAGCACCGATGTAAGTGCTCTGACCGTTCGCCTTAATGGCTGCACCAAACGGGTTGTCCGGGTCTGCCTTGGCTTCCTTCAGAACCTTCATCTTAGGTGTGCCGGAGTGCTTGTTCGTGTTGAACATGATGTCCACACCGTCCGGAAGATCATCCGAATATACGGCCATACCCTTCAGGTAATGATCACCATCCACAAGGATGCGAACCTGCGCATAATGGCTCTTACCAAGGTCAAGGTCAGGCACGCCGCGGCGAATCTCCATGACGCCGTCCTTGTCCAAACCGCCTTCGTCACCATAGCGAATGGCAACGCGGCTGGAATCCAGACTTGCAGGGCGCTGGAGCTTCGTAAAGGTATCACCACCATCATCCGTGTGATAGTCGCCCAGCGAATCGATCTGTTCCTGATGTTGGTAGGCGTACTTCTGGTCGAATTCAGGCTTAGCAAGCACCGTGATGTTGGTCTGCTGGCGGTTGTTCGTCGGTTGCTTAATACCAACGCCATAGCGCTTATAGCCATACTCTGCTTCCAGAATATAAGCGGCCTCATCCAGCTTGCTTTCCGATACGCCAAGCACCTGATTTGCACCTTCGGAAATATCGATCATGCCTTTCTTGTCTACTTCCTTCTTCAAGGTTTCGGCAATCTTCTCGGCCTGACTTGCTTTTTCTCCGATGCCATTGTTATACTTCGACCGGACACTCGATTCGCTCATGCCGAGCTTATTCGCGATTTCCGTCCAGCCAAGATTTTCCTTTTCTTTCAACCTGCGAATCTGATCGTATTCCAGCGCCTTGCGATCATGACCGGCCTTCTGACGCGCAATACGGAACTCGGTGAGTCCCATTTTGTACTCGTCCGGAAGGCTGCCATTGATTGTGTCCAGAATATCTTTCTCGGACAAGCCCTTTTTCTTCAGCTCATCCACACGAGACAGAAAGTCACCGGAATGCTGATACGGATTGTCACCGGAACCCCAAGGATAACGGCCAGAGTGGCGCTTGGTGCCGTAGTGCTCCAAAACACTATCGTTGGAAGGAATGCCCAAATAGGCACGGATGTCTTTCTCAATCGCGTTCATGCTACTGCTCCTAACTTCAAATCTGCAATCACTTTGTCGAACTCGCGAATCTTCTCGATGATGGGGTCGATATCCTCATAAGTCGGATTCTCGATCCAAATATCATCGTTCTGATAGATTCGGGTCTCAAACTGAATATCTTTCGGGTTGATGCGATACTCCATGCAGAACAGAGCGGCATAAATAAAGAGCTGCTCCATGTGTGCAGGAACAGCTCCGGTTTTAAGATCATGAATACGAAGGAGATTATCATTGAATGTAATTGCGTCTGCGGTGCCGAAGCAGTTCTCGCTATAATAGAGAACCATCTCCGGGTTCATGCGGAAACCGATTGCATCGTTAACATATGCGTTCAGAGTTTTCTTACTCTTGGGCAGCTTCTGTCGGAGAGTAATGCACTCTGCGGCAAAAGCATGAAGGCGCGTTCCCTTCTCTTTTGCCTGAAAGTTCATGTACGCATCGGTCAGACGCTGTGCGTCATAATTGAGCCAATGGTACTTACTGGCTCCGAGGAAGGCATGCTGCCCCGTGAGCCTCGAATGATCGTTCCATTGCATTTAGAACTTCCTCCTTATTTTCGGGATAGATGAAAGCTGCAAAGCTCATACTGTTGAAATCCTGAACATAATAGTCCTGATTCGGTCGATGAGGTGCATCCGCTGACCGCTTGCCTTCCAACGCGCCCCAAGTGTGACCATACAAAACCAAGAGGTCAGGATGCCCCTGCACCTCGTTCGGATCCAGATGAACCACCTTGCAGCCGGGAAAGCGCTCTTTCAGTTCTTTCACCAATCTCGTTTTGAATTTGTTTTCAAGCATGCTACAACCTCCAAAATAAGAGGAATGGCGTGTCTGAGACACTCTCTATTCCCCTCATAAAAGGGGATGTTTTTCTCGCGGTAGATTTTGTGAAAAAGTGCGAATTTTTGTGAATTTTGGACAAAGAAAAAAGCCCCTGCGCTTTTCACGCAGAGGCAATGCTCATGGATGTTAATATCTGTCAAATAGTTCTTCAGGTCCGCAGTGCATCGGAAGGCTCTCGTATTTTCGCTCGCCATAATCGTCTTGTATAGAACCTGCATCGCAGTTATAGTCATATGCTTCCGGGCCATGAGATCTATACAAATCGTCATATGAATAGCACATCTCACAGCGGTCGCATTTCCATGTTTCTGGTCCGACATGTGCAAGGCGCCGACCACATTCACATACAGGGGCTTTAACATGAAGTTCTACAAATTGATTAGCGCGGCAATCCACACGATTACCATCCCGATCAGTTGTCCACCATTCTTCAAAAGCCATACAAAATACCTCGTAGAATCAGAAGCGTTACGCTCGTACACTGTGGTTCTATGATACATCTATGGGCAAGCTGTTTCAAGCCCCAAAAATAGCGCTGGCCAAAAACCCGTTTTTCAGTGCCAATTACTATATATAAATTTTCATTTTTTTCATTAACTGAAAGAAAAAAGTGGGTTTTTGGCCAAACGGCATAATTTTAACGAATTATCATTATTTTTTGTGGTCATTTTTTCTAAAATTTTTGGCCACGAACCGGGTTTTTGGCCACGAAAATGACAAATTCTGACGTTTCATCACAAAAAGCGGCAAAATAAAATGGGCAGAAGTGGGCATCAAGCGATACCTAAGCCCATGCAAATTATATACGCTATGACCAAAATCACAATGACGATTCCAAGCCACTTGAAATAAGTAGCAGCAGTTTTGTTAGCGTCTTCGGTTCGCCATCTCTCCTGCTCCATCTCCTTAATCCGGAGTTCCATAGCATCCTTGGACTCTTGTATCCGTGCTTCATCCACATACCGATACGTCTCCTGATAGTCATCCAGCCGAACCTTCGTCCCGCAGAACTCGCAAAACATAAAGTCCCGGTTGTCATCTTTCACTGTCAGTTCAGCACCGCAGCTAGGGCATTTTACCGTCCGTGCCATAAAAGCACCTCCTCATCTTGCTATAAGAATATCATGGAGACGTACCAGCGTCAAGGATTTTAAGGAGGCAGAATCCAAATGATCAATTTATCGAATATCATTACTATTTCACCTTATACTCCACAATGACATTATTCCAACTCACACCATAAACCTTGTTATCAACCCGAACCACAATCTTTTGGTCGGTACTTTTCAGCCAAAACACTTCACCGTCACCCTCCAAATACACGTCTCTGCTGTTCGGATAATAGATAGTGATGTGATAATCCTGCTTGTCGCTCGTGGTGTTCTTGCTCTCCGCTCGTTTCGAGCATCCGCACAACCAGATACTCAGACACAGCATCAGCATACACCAAATCAAACATATCGCTCGATTCTTATTCATAACTCATAAGCCTCCTCGCCGCTGCATAAAGGAACTTCTTGACCGACCATGTATCGATGCGGAATTCAACCCGCAGTTTCTCCAGTTCGGGATTCGGATACTCCCCTGCTCGGAACTCCGTCATCTCCATCGCTCTGCGCAAACGACGATCCGCCGAACCGCGGCTGCAATTGAATTTATCTGCCAATGTGCATTCGACATCAGACAATGAAACGAACTGATGATGCGCCAGCTTATCCATGAAGATTTCAATTGCCTCACCCATGAGCTCGCCGCCGAAGGTAATCACCGGCACCCGCATCTGGATGAGGAAGTCATACGTTTTCTGCTGCATTCTCGTTCACCATGCTTTCTCTATCGATCTTTACAAATGCAAGAGCTACTTTCAGGAGGAGAAGCTGAATTTTTTCCAGACTTTTAACTGTCTCGGCAAGCTCTTTGATTGAGCAGGGGCCCTCGATTTCAACCGAGGCATAGGTACTCGGATCAAATGTCTCTGCAAAGTTGATTAGGTTCTCTACAAAATTCTCGTCATTAAAATTTGCAGAGAATGTTCCACCTATCGGGTTATAGCACAGTTTATACCCGGTTTCGGTCGTGTATAAATGAAAGCCAAACTGTTGCAGCACGTCAATATATTTCTTATCAATTCCTTTCATAGTTACTTCACCATGCTCCCCTTCCGTGTCTGGTCATCCGCAGGCCAGTACGTGTAAATATCATCGAACACCACCGGAATCTTCTTCTGAAGCTCCATCAACAACGGGCACATGAGCTCCCGCATCTGAGGATGTGCTGCCACAGGAGTACGCAGCTTGAAGATGTTGCGCCACTCACGGTAATTGGCCGTCACCACGATCTCGGTCTTCAGGCACAGCGGTAGCACACAACGAGCCTGTTCGGGACGCATACCGTTAGCGATCATAAGCTTGTAGTCCTTTTCGGCATAAGTCATGGCTTCAAGGAACGAACTCTTGATCGTAACCTCGCTATCGTTCAGTTCACAATACTGCTCGCCACGAATATAAGAAGGCCAGATAAACGTCAACTCCCCGCCAAACTTCTCCTTCGAGTAGTTGCAGTACCGGGTACTCTCCTGTGCAAAAGAAGCAATGCGATGCCGCACCAGCTCATTCGCCACGCCACGGTCACAGGTGAACAGCACAGACAGCTGAGAATGTTCCAGCATAGCCTCATGACCCTGCTTCACCAGAAAGCCCACCAGCTTCTTTGCCGACTCACCGTCCGGCGTGATCTTGTCTTCGCTCTTGTAGCAGACCCGCGCCACCCGCTCGATCTGCTGGAGCTCTTTGATGCCGCCCTCAGAAATATCAGTGAGGACTTCGTACTTAGGTTCAACGATTTTCATAATTAAATCTCCTTTTCATCAGTGAATCCACTATTTCGAGCTGACTGAGGCTCTTTCCGTTGCCCCTTTGCGGAACTATGTATCCGAGATGAGCCAATTGCTTATGGTCACAAGATTCCACCTTCGGACACTTCTGGCATTTAGGGGCAAGTATCGTAAGTGCTCCGAAGTCGTTGTTCATGTTGTCCACTCCGATATCAATCTGCAAGTCCAATCCCCACAGATATCACCCGAAGCATGCTTCTTAGCGAATGCCATGCCCTTCTTGATGGCTTCCTGCTTGTCATTTGCTACGACCACAAAACTCTGATGTCCACCACCATTATCAGTACATTCAAACCAAAACGTGTGCTTCATAATTGGTTTCCCTTTTCTTTCTCAGGGTCTCTCAAAATAGAATCCCACTCTTTGATAAGCTGTTTCAGATTTGAGTCATCAATTACTCCCTGCATGCTGTCTTCGTTGTATGTCATCAGGACTGTGCCAGTTTTATCCGGACCAAGTCCACAATTACAACATGAAATCTCGTAATTAAGCTTCATGGTCGTACCACATGTAATAGCTCCCGTATTCTTCAAATATGCTTTGGAATAGCACATAGGACAACATCTCATACAAAATCCTCCAAAATCGAATTAATCAGAATTTCAAGACAGCGATCCAGAAAAGCCACCAGCCGATATGGCCACGGTTCTTTCTCTTGCGGCCTAGTATTATATGCACCCGTGAATTCTGGCCTTGGTTCAGAGATTCGCCTTAAAAACTCATATTGAGGAGCATTATTAACGAGGCACCAAGCTCGCGCCTCATATAAAGTACAATCGCCATTATTAAAATGCCAAATAACGTCTTCGAGCGTTCTGCAATCCTCAATAGTAATCCAATGGCAATGCTCTTCGTCCCATACCCTAAGTGGATAATGCACATTCTTCACCGAGCAGTACGGAACATCATCTGCATACAGTGTCACCTCATCTTCCTCTCGTTCAACCCCAGCATATCCAAGTCGCCGTATGGCCTCTACTGCTTCCTCATAAGATACTCTTCCGTCATCCATTGCTCTCACCTCATACCAGAATCCGGAATAAAATGAACCAGATCACCTTCAGTGTGAACACAATAATGATCAGCCACGCGCAGATAGCCATGGTCAGGGCCAGCATACGTCCGAAGAATGTGCCAATCTTATCCCAAACATCATTCATCCTTATCAACCCTTTCGAGACCTGTAAAATATCCAATGCCAATATGACCACCATCGCAATAATGAATTGGGCGGAACGCCATCAGACCGGCCAGATTGTTCTTCGCATCTTCGGGATTGCAGTAGGGACTCCCATCGTTAAATTCCCTCTCGCAAAATCGGCACTTGTAAGTCGGATAATAAAATGTCTTCACCCCACACACCTCCTCGCAGCATCCAAACGGCTTTCCGCAGCGTTCAACTCAAAGATAGCCGCCGTGATAAATGCCGGGTCGCAGTTCTCAAAGTGGTTCCTAGCAATTTCCAATTCTTGTAGAGGGTTACAATATTTATGGATTGCACCAATTTGAGCTTCACATTCTGGGATTCCCAACCAACGAGCCCATTCTTCTGTTGGAGATTTAATTCCGAGAAGCCATTTGATTGGTTTCGTCCAGAATATCTTGATAAACTCAACGATTTTGCGCAGCATTTCTACACCTCCACATCTTTGTGACTTGGCGAGCCGTGAGCCAGCCCACAACATCATCATGGCCAAGTGCCTTCGTGCCCATCACCTCGATAAGCCCCTGCTCAAAGCCATAGGAACCCCAACCCCAAATGCCATCCCAGATACGATTTCCAGCAGCATCATATGCAGTGATTTGCTCACCACCATCGTGTCGTCCGCCCGGAAGATACTCTTGACAGTCCGGTCTGTCCATCTCCGGCCAACGACGTCCATAAGTATGCGGAACCTTAGCGTGCTTCAGCAGAATGTCCAGCTTCTGCATCTCGGTCATGTGATTCCAAACCCGGAGTTTCCATGTTTTCTTAGACATGTTTCTCATTTCTGCATTTCCTTTCGTCAGCCTCCATGGCCTTTGCGATTTTATGCTGAATATAAAGCACACAGCCAGCCTGACTATCACACCCGAATGAAGCCAATAGTCCAGCAATAGCATTCAAAGAGTTCAAATCCTCTTCAGCAAATATCATTTAGCGTTCACCGTTCCTCCTGATACTCTACAATTTGGGTCACTTCGCTCTGAACCCGGCGTAAGAAATCACACGTACCGAAGCAACCGCATTCCGCCAATGCCTCGGCGATATCGCCCAAAATATCCATATCGGTTCTTGTGAGATTAACTTGAGGAATAACTTCAATGTTCTCCTCTGTGATAAATGGGGTATAGTCCCCACAATGGCAGCATTTAATGTTCATGCGTTGCATACAAGCATCTTCCTTCAAATATAAAAATATAGATTTTCAAATTGTCCTACGGAATATCTTTTTAATATATTCAGCGAATTTTCGCAGCATGGTTACTACTTTCTTCGTATATATTAGATTTGAAATCAGTCGTATACTTTATATTCCATATTGCTAACATGGGCGATGGTATCGTAGTTATCACCCTCAAAACGAAACCTTGCCATACCGTTCGAGGTTAAATCAGAGAACTTTTCTAAATATCCGCTTCGTCCGGGCCAAGGGCGGATGATTTTCATGAAGACCTTGTGGGTCGTGGCTTTTTCCTGAATCTCGTGCATTTGAAAAGCTCCTTTTTGTTACAGTTCAGAAAATAAAGAGCCGCAGATTTCTCCACGGCCCTCGCCTTAAAAATAGTGAATTCCAATATTCAAAATGTTTATGCATTCATCAAATTTGCGGATAATGTCATATACATTTTCATGTAACGGATCTTCCATCTGATATTTCCGAGCCAGTTTCATCAGCTTAGCTCTAGTCACTTCATCGAAGCCGCCATTATTTTTTGCCTCCATGTAAATAACCATTGCTTTTGACGCATACTTCATGCTGGTAAACATGCCATCCAAATATCCTCTTACATACCAATATGCTCCGTAAATTTTCAGAAACAACTTCATCATTTGTTTCACCTCCATAGTAGAGGCCGTTATTTTCGCGCCAAAAAGGAAGAGTCGCAAATTTCTTCGCAACTCCGTCTTTTTATTTGTAGATAATGATTCTAAACTTCTTTTTCACCAATTCTTTTTCCGTTATTTTCAGACTCCCGCAAACTCTGGCCAGATGTTCACTCTTTGGCACTGAACCAGTTATCCAGCTCTGAACTGATCTTCTTGATACTCCAATTTGATCAGCCAGTTCCTGTCTAGTTAAATTCCGTGCTTTTAGCGCTTTATCCAACTTTCGCCCGTCAAGTTTCTGATAAAGTAACACAACCTTGGTTTTGTGTTTCATATAAATCACCTCCATAATATGCGGAGATTTTTTCGCGCCTTACTTGACGCTAACCTTAGCCTCCTTGAAGTTCAGAGGCTTCACCGTACCCTCCCGCACACACTCCGTCAGGCACTCATTGCAGGGCTCGTCCGTCTCCAGCACCTTGAAGCTCTTGCACTTCGGGCAGTAGGTTGCATAGTCTACTTCGCGCATCCAGTTATTCATCAGCGTTTACCTCCGTCGTATCTATGCATCGTATATCCATTGCAAATCTTGCACTTAGCATAGCGGATGTTCGGATAGTACCTTGAATATCTTTCAGCTTCATTCCATTGATGAAGTGCGACTGTGCGTTTGCAAGCGCAGTCCATACACGCAATTTTTATTCGGTCACTCATCTGATTTTACCTCCCGAACGATTGTTACATTCCCACAATGAGGGCAAGTCGTCATCACTCCATCTGGAATATTGGTATACTGTGATCTTTTGCGGACCCACCATTCGGTCGGCGCTTCAAAATGCCTACCACAGGAACTACAGACAACTGTGATAAGCGGTACATCGTTCGAGCTTTTCGTCTTTACCGCAAACCTATCATCCAGCTCCGGATGGGTCTCTCGCTGATTCAATGCCCACAGCAGGTTCCAGCAGGCAGCACGCAGGTGGTCCTCGTCGTCCATACCGACCATGTACTTGGCCAGATGTCGTGCAGCACTGTCCAGAAGCGAATGCAGCGGGATACCCTTATCCACGTTGTGCTCGCCGTACTTCAATGCGCCCTCCTCGCAGTGCTTGCTGACCTCCATGATGCCATACCAAGGCAGAAGATCCATCCGCCCCTTCCCTGCGTGCATATCACGCTTTGCACCGGTTTCAAATTCGGTGCGATCCCCAGAATCTTTGATCACAAATATCAATCCTTTCTATTAGCAGTGTTTATGAATCCGTCCCTGCATAACTTTATTAGCCATATCGGTCTTAGGAATCTTGCATTTCGAATAGCTCGGACGGAATCCATTGGCAGCTTTCCGGTCATTTGCAATTCTCATATAAGCCTCGTCCTCCAGTTCATCTGTGATTTTCTTTACTTTATCTACCGCAGATTCAAAAGAATGAATCAGGTCAGCAAATACATCTTCAAAGTCAACCTGCTCCATAAAATTTCCTTTCGTTAAATGCCTTCTTCGAGTTCAGCGCCCTTGAAATCGCCAAATCAATCGGTGCCCTGCTCTTCAAGTGGTAGTACCAGAGATCCTTGTAAGGAGTATTCAGCCGGTCGATACGTCCAGACGCCTGTTCCATGATCTTGTAGGAGTAGTTCTGACTGTAAAATATAATGGTGTCCGTCTTGGTGCAGTTCCAGCCTTCTGCCCCGGCGTTATATTGCACGAGATAGACCCATCGCTCTCCATCCGGAATCGGTTGATGCTTATGCCCGTTCCATTGTGCTACTTCCACGCCTTCGTCATAGGCCAGATTCAGCAGAATATCCAGCTCATAGTCGAAGTTATAGAAGATGATGACTCTGGGCCGGGTCATGCAAATATCCAGCACTTCCCGCTGGCGGCTCTCATCCGAATTGACGAGCTTCCGCAGCAGATAGCAGAACTCGCTGGCTGTCTCGATTGGCTTGTTCTCCCAAGGGTCCCAGCGATTCCGACATATTTGCAAATATCTCGGTTTATCGTAGTCCACAAAGACGTTTTCATGGTGCGAAACCGTTGCCCGTTCGAAATCCATGTCTACCAGTACCCGCTCCCGTAACCGCACAAGCCTCTGTGTGTTCAGATAACGGTCGATCTTTGGATATTTTGAGAAGCGGGCATAGACAACGTGCTGGTTATTGAACTCCGTACGATTCCGGAAGAATCCGTTTGCGATAAACACCGGAATATAATCCGTCCAGCAGTCACCGGGCGTTGCACTCAGCAGAATCCACTCGTTCTCCTTTGTGATCTTCAGGAACGATTTCACCCACGCACCGCTGCCAACAACACGCTGTTCGTCAAATATAAAGAAAGCGTTTTTCGCACCTGTATATTTTCCGATGTTGTTCCATGAATCCACTACTACGGTATGCTCATAAATATCATGTTCTGGATCCGTAGACATGTAGAAATGGGCCAATTCTTCATCCCATTCGCCAGTATCCCGCTTCCGAGCGGTCGTGATGATGTACAAATCCGGTGGTTCTGTCATCTTAACGTAATTTTCCGTGTTCACCTGCCCGTCAAACAACGTATAATAAAACGCCAGACTAGTTCTTGATTTGCCGCTCCCGACGCCACCGCAGAGGATGCACCCAATTTTCATCCGTTTGAGTGCATCCAACTGGTAGTCATAGAGCGTTACTCCTGCCATCAGTTTTATTACCTCCATTCCCTGTGCACATGGATTGCGGACTTTCTGCAATGTTGCTCATAAGCCAGCAGTGCAATTGTCGCTTCCTGCTCGTCCTCGCCTTCGCCCAAAATGGTGTACGACCAAAGCTCTTTGCCGTTCTTCGTGAAGACCTTCCACTCTTTCTTAGTAGAGTCCGTGCTTTTTGCAGTAGGACGCATATTGCAGTCCCTCCTTATCGGCTTCTCTCATGATTTCCTGAAGGGTAAGCTTCTTCGGTTTCGGTTCGGCCTTCTTTAGAAATCGCTCTTTCCGGCATTTGTCGCAGTACCTCTTGCCCGGATAGACGTCGTACATCATCACCCCACAGTCCACACACGGTTTATCGATCTTCCAAACTTTGCCCATAAATATCAATCTCCTTTATTCTGAGCATTTGCGAGTCATGCAGGAATCGAACCTGCCGTAACAGCCCTTGCTGATGACTCAAATAAAAAGAGCCGCAGATTTCTCCACGGCTCTCCGTTCTACACGAGCCTGAAGTTATTGCTCTTCCGGCTCACAGTAGTCGATTTTCAAATGAGATTGACCAGAAGCATCCACTTCTACCCAAAATTTTTCCGGTCGATGGAACAGCTTCTCATATTTCTCCAGAAGTTCGGGACTCAGCGATCCGAAATCGTCTTCCGTAAGCCCGACGATCAGAAAGGTTCCTGCGATCACATCAATCGGTGTTCCATCATCAGACAGAAGCGTACGGTTGAAATTGTCCATCGAGCAGCCGAGCAGCTTGCCTTCTTCATTGCAGATCATTGCCACTGGATCGTCCCACGGATAAGTTGCTTGAATCGGGCCGCTCACTTCTTTCTGCAAGGAGTCCAGACTGAGCGGGATCCGAACGATTTCGGGATAGCAATGCGCTTTGATGCGGAGCACTTTGATTTGTTTCATGATGTCAACCTCCAACTCGTTCATAAATATCAATCGAGCTGTTTCCTCTGAGAACGCCATTTGCGACGTGGGCACTCACCGGCTGGAGCATTCAACCAAGGACTGACCCCGGCACTCGAAATATCAAGGATTAGAACGGTGTATCGTTCGGTTCATCCGGTTCCGCCATGTCTGCTTCCGGCGCAGCATAGCGCGCATACCGTTCTGCATACGGGTCGGCATCCGCATCCTGCTCGACATACATGACATCCGCATACAGGCTGTATTCGCCCGGAGCGTTGCGCTTCTCCACGAGATTGGCCTGAAGGCAGACATTCTTGACACGGATGAAGTCGAGCTGGCCGACCGTATCTGCATCGCACAGCAGACGCTTGCCCGCGGTCGTGATCCAGTAAACGCGCGGCGGCCACTTGGAATCCATGTTGACATTGACCGGCACGTAGAGGGTGGGCACATACGGCTCATCATAGGTGCGCTCCGGGTTCGGCTTGGTCTGCTTGACCTTTACGCCCAGAGATACCAGATAATCCGCCTGCTCCTGCGTAGGGATGACCACATTGACCCGGCGCTTATCCGAACCAAAGCGGTCGCGGCCGGGATCACCAGAGAAATTGGTGGCGTAGATGAAACGGGTATCGTCGATATTGACTTTCTGACGCTTAGTGTACATGTTATCTTGCTCCTTTGATGTATAATTCACTTTTATATCAAGTAATCGCAGGGTTACGTTGATCTGTTTTGTTAATTCGGCAAGTCTCAGATTTTCCGGCACTGTCCTATGGATCTTTACCATCAATTCCAGAAACTCCTCATATTCCGATTTGGCTTCTCCGACAAGATGCCTTATCTCATTTGGGTACGCTATCATATCGACACTCCTGCTTACTTGCTCACAATTGCATCGAGGCCATCAATCAAAATCTTGAGTGCAACGATCTTGGCGCAGAGGTCCATCGGCTCCTTCGCCGGATCGTAATAAACACGCTTGATTTCTTTCACCAGCGCCTTCACATCATCCACCTGCTTATAACCGCTCTTTTCGACCCACTTTTTGATTTCCTTGTAGAAATCATCGCTGTTGCCAGCGCAGCGCTTTGCAATGGCCATGGCCAGCCCCTTCTCAGGGTCAAACTCATCCTTTGCGTTGCACTTCACAACGGTCTTGCTGCCGTCAGTCCAGAACACGATCGTTGCCGGGGGATTGAAGATTACATTCTTGATACTTGCTGCGGTCATAGTGGTTTCCTCCTTCTTTTTGGCTGCCTCTTCCATCACACGGTCAACCCAGTGCATGTAACGCATAGAATCGAGCACCGACTCTTCCGGCTTCCGAATACGCCAGTCACCTTGACGGTCACGCAGAAGATCGCCCGGATTGAACTGGAACGTTCTTCCATCTTCCAGCTCAAGATTCATTTGAACAGAACCCAGTTCAGTGTAAAAGTTATTGACAAACCCGATATGATGGCCATAGGGGTCATACAAACTTCCATGACACATAAAATATCACCTCACATCAAAATTTCTTGCAGCTTCATCCTGTGCATCACTCCACGGCAAGTCGGGTGCCGTCCACGGAGAAACACCGGAATCGTCCGCGGCAAACCACTCAAAGTCGCCGTACTTCGAAATTTCATCGACAGCTTCTTTGACTTCCTTATTGAAATAGCCCTTGTCGATCGCATCCTCCATCTGGAGAGAATAAACGCACTCGCTTTCCAGCCAGCGGTAGTCCTTTGCGCCCGTGACCGAACTGTACTTTCGTTCGCCGTCTTCGGTCATTCCAGCTTCCCGCACCAGAAGAGCGCCGCCCTTTCCGGGCCTAATCGGGCAGAACTGACCGACGCGGCCCACAAAAATATAATTGTGCTCCCCTGCGGGCAGATCCTCATTCTTGTCCAGATAGATAGCACCTTTCGACACGGTTTTGGTCTCGCAAAGGTCAGAGAATACGATTGGCTCCTTCGAGAAGAGTGTCTTGAAGACATACGGGACTTGGAACTGGGTGCCCGTGGCCGTCCATTTGCCCCCTTTCTTCTCATTTTTCTCTGGAATATACCCATACTGGTCCTTGCAGCGGTCCGCGTCCATGTACCTTGCAATATAAACGGCGTTGTTCACAAGGCACATCTTCTCATAGGTAGCCTCGTGTTCGAACGTGTATCCGTATTTTTTCGCAAAGTTCATGCAGAAATCGATGATTTCCGGCGTCGCTTCGGGAATCTTGATAGAATCCGTCTTGATATGCGCCACCGTAAAGCCGCGCTGTTGTACCTCATCCTGCAAAGTGCGCATAAATAAAGCCCCTCGAAGCGCCACGATATTGTTGGCGTTCTTGGGGTTGCGGAAGGGGTTATCAAAGGTTGCGCTGGTCAGACCGTAGACCGAGTTGATGGCGATCTTCAGTGCCTGTGCCAATGCTTTTGCCTGACCGGGATCTTCCAGATACTTCGCCAGTTTGCCGTCAAACAGCTTCTTAGCCTTGTCGTACTCGCCATGTTTTACATGGATACGTACATCCATCAGGTCATTGAAGTGCTTGGTGTACTCGCCAAAGTAATTCATGGCGACGGCGGAGTGCGGATGCAGCGACGCAACATCCAGCAGCGCAACATTGCTGTACATGTTCGGTTCTGCATAGACATAACCGCCCATGCCGAGATCTGTGCCTCGGAACATGTTGTGCATTTTTCCATCCTCTCCGCGCACCCATTCGTAACCGGGAAACGCATTGATGATGTTTCAGTCGGTCAAAATATCAGGCTCGACCTCGACAACCGAATCCGATTTTCCCGTCGCAAGGTCGGTATAGACCAGCTTCGGGTGCTTTTCCCTGCCAAAGATGATCCGGGTTGTAAGACTGTTGGTCGTGTCGTTGACCGTCATCCCCGCAAGGTCTGCCAGAATCTCACGCGCCACGAAATCCGCCTGTCGATCTTTGGAATAGAACAGTGCTTCCGTTGCCAACACATCGTTGTCGCAATATTCGGCAACCTTGTCCCAGAGACTCTTCGGCACCGGCTGGTCCCACGGAAGTCCCAACTCCTGATGGTGGATGCCCAGCTCGATTTCAAATTTCTTCAGGCTTTGCTTTTTCGACGAGAAGTCGTAAATATCCGTGTAGGAGAGGTTGTACGCTTCTCCGAAGAACCCCGTATGCTGGTTGACGATCTGGTTCGACAGCGCATAGATCTGCTCGTTGGACATCCCCAGCATCCGTCCCCAGAGAATGTGGTTGTCGTACTTGCGGTTGTTGAAGCCGATCAGCCGGTACTTGGTCAGACTTTCGATCTCCGCCGGGGAGGGGTTGATCATCCGGTAGACTTTATCCTGCTTGGCAAACTTCCAGTTCACTAGCAGTAAGTTCGGAAACACTTCGCAGTCGAAAAATATCAATGGCTTTTCTTCGCCGGTGGGTGCAGCACGCTCCACATCATCCTTCGACTTGAAGTGTATTTTTGATACGATTTTGAGGCATGCGTCTGCCTGATTGGTGCTGTTGGCCGCAAAGGCGAGGATCACGTTCCGCATGTCATCAATATCATAGGGAACATTCCCCTCGTAGGCTTCTTCCACGATGTGCGCAATGAAGTCCACGCTGGGCTTGGTGTAGGGGCTGATCTCTTTGGCGAGTGCTTTCTTGATGAGAACGCGCAGATGCCTCTCATCCTGAATCTGCTTTGTATCAACCATTTTTTCTCCCTTCAATGGTAGGCCGCTGCTGATGCTGGCAATGGGAATATCATTGCATTTCGACAGTTTTCTCCGGAGCGAGGATTTTCCCGTGAACACCTTGACCTCGATGTTCTCGTCGTAGACCCTGCTCAATTTGGCCGCTTCACCGGTATAAATATAATGCAGATGAATCCCTGCACCGGATTTGCTCAGCTCTGCGTATGTCTTGGGCCATTTGGATGCAGCTTCGAGGTTTCGCTCAAAGCTCTTTTTCCCATCTGGCCCCGGAATATCAAAATCGATCACAATGTGGTTCTCCGGAACCTTCACGTAGTGCAGTTTCGAAGTGTCCAGATTTCCCAGCTTGGTTCTGACATTCTCCCACTTTTGCATGGGCGTGCCGTTTTCCGTCGCATACTGGGCCGGGCAGTCCTTGCAAATATCATTAAAGAGAGAATGCTGCTCTTTGAATTCGATCCACGACGAGGGTGGGGGGTCTTTTTTCTCCTCACCCCCTATGGGGGCATCCGCAAATTCCTTGAACTTTTCCGCCTTGAAACCGCTGTAATAGCTGCGCACCCGCTCGCCGTTCACATCAGTTTCCCGCTCCTTGTAATCTTCAAAATAGTTCATCAGCTCTTCCCGGAAGGCACGGCGCGAATACGGATACGGCACATTTGCTGCCGTATTGTATTCGTTGTACATGGCCCATGCCCGCTTCAGAGAGACGCCGTTTTCCTTCTTGAAAATATAATAGGAATCCAGCATGAAATTGTAGAAATCGTTGGATGCGCCCATCATACGGGTCGGAATATAATCGTCGTAGAAATGTTTGTTCTCATCGTATACCTGTTTGCAATGCCATGCGATGCCGCCCAGCTCAAAGTTCACCTTTTCTACAAGGTCAAGGTACTTTTTCGCCGGGATCTTTTCGCCGCTGGGGTTCACATCAACGAGCCGTCGGATCAGACCCGACTTTGCATCGGTGATCTTGACCGGCTTGTTGGTGCCCAGAAACAGGAAACACTTGAACTGGTTCGCATAAGCGCTCCGGAATTTCTCGTTTACCATCATCGTCTCGTGGGAAACGAGCGAGTTCAGCCGGGTGTTGTCCTCGATATGCGACAGATCACCGTCGTGCTGGATTGCGATCAACGGGTTCGATTTGAACGCTTCCAGTGCAAACGCATTGGAGGATGACCCCAGCGCCTTCGAGTCGAAGGTGCCGCAGTACCCCTCGAACAGCTTCTCCACGATGTTCAGCACAGTGGACTTGCCGCTTCCGGGCGGGCCATACAGAACGAGGAACTTCTGGATCTTTTTCGAGTCACCATTGACGATGGCACCGATAGCCCATTCGATCTTCTCTCGCTCTTCCGGAGAATATAAGGTACCAATGAGCTCGTCATAAGCGCTGATATCCCCTTTCTCCAACGGATACGGCAGCCGCTTGGACGCATAGCTGTCCTTCTTGACCGGGGTGTTTGCAAATATCAATGTGTCATCGAGGGTGTGATAGTTGTCCCGCATCTGCCGCTGGCAGTATTTGTGCCAGTTGTCGATCATGCCGGACTCAGCATCCCACATATGGAGTACCCGATAGCTGTCGTTGAGCAGTTGTTTGTGCTCCTGCACATAAAGATCAAGCTCCCGGTCAATGAGCTGAAGGGCGTCCTGCTCTTCCGTGCTCCAAAGGCCGCGCTCTTCCAACCAGATCGCATAGAAGTCTGAGCCCCGGATCATCAAGTCTTTGGACTTTTTGATGATGAACTTCGGGTAAATTTCGATCGTGTTGCGTTTTCCCATCCGCGTCGCGATCATCAGGAAATCAATCATCGGTAACTGACTTCCTCCTTTCTATGAAATCTGTCTCAGACTTCTTTTTTGTCGATGCGGGCCTTACCATCGCAGCAAATATCTTTCTTGCTCTGGTCTTCCCAAAGCTGAGCCTCCACTTTGGCGCATCCAGCTTCTGCATTCCGTGCCCGGTCTTCTGCTTCCTTGCGCTTCTGTTCGCTCTCACCGAGCATCTTGCAAGCAGTCAGGCCAAACCAGACGAGGCCCGCGATGACGAGATTCTTCCGCATGCACTTGCCGTTCAGGCGGCGGATGGTGCTGTTCGCAGCCACCAGTGCAGCCTTGCTGTTGCTCAGGTCGATCAAAATATCAGTCAGTTCCATGGTAATTCTCCTCTCAAAACTCGTTCTCATTCAGATACGCCATCAGCTGATACCAAATATCAAGCTGGCGCATGTCTTCGGTCGGATAGGAAAGCGTAAACAGACCGCCGGCACCATTCGGCTGGTAGTCTCTGTGATCAAAGCGGTTGATGATAGATGCGGCGCGTTCCTCGCTGAAGCGGTTGTCGTCCATCGCGGCCAGTCCAAGGCTGACCACCATGTTCCAGAACCACTGCCCGACGCGGTTCCCGGCTGCCGCGTCTTCCATAATGTGCTCTTCGATGCGCAGCGCGAGCGCCACCATCATTTCCAGAAGGCTGCACGGCACGCCGTTAAACGTGTCCATGACCTGCGCATACGGAATATCATTCTCGGTGGCAAACCGGTAGCGCAGGTTGATGCCATCCGTTGCGCGGCAGACGTCCATCTCACAGGCCGGAATATAACGGCGGTTGTACAGGAACATCAGCAGCCGGTGAAACGACAGGTTCCGCGGCTCCCATTCCCCGCATACGATCTTGTAGAGCCAGTCATAATACTGCTCCGTCATCTTTGTTAAAATCATTCGTCCTCCTCATTCGGATCAATATCCGACCAGTTCTGCCGTACCTGCATGATCTCATAATCCTTGTGGTAGTTGTGGTTGCGGACATGGATGGCACTCGGCATGAATTCACCGATGTGTGTCAGCGCCTCGGTACCGACGGTCTTTTTAACGTCCTCTTCGTCCAAAGGCTCCGCTTCCCCGTCGTAGACCAGCTTGCCATCTGCATAATAAGACAGGAAGCAGGTCTCGTACTCGTCATCTTCTCCGAACTGATCCGGCTCGATGATCTCGATGGGGGCATGCTCCACGACATCTTCCGAGTTAGATTCCGTGCGGTACTTTCCTACCAGCTGCTCAAAGCTCTTCTGGGTTGCCCGCTCTTCAATGGTCTTGTCCATGTCGGCCTCTTTCTGCCGCAGATTCTCGCGTTCCACCTCGTACTTTTCCCCATAGTAGGTCTCGTACTTTTTCTGGAAGAAATGGTGCATCACGAAGGCACCAGCTCCAAATCCAGCAGCGAAAATCAGAATATCATGAAGGGTCTTGTTCATTGTCTTCTCCTTTGATGGTCATCATAGTAAATGCCAAGCCGCCAAAGAAAAGGGAGACACTCATCAGAATGCCTCCCACCATGTGACGTTTGCGCTTGGTATCGGTCAGATAGTCCAGAAACAGGAATGCGTTTTCCAAACTGTCCATCGTGTTACCTCACTCCGAAAGGACTGCCAGACCAGAGACGAAGCACACTCCGGCCATGGCAGCAAACAGATAAGAAAGCTTCTTAGCGTATCTGGTCATAGCGATTCCCTCCTGAAAATATCAATAAATATCGGTTTCAGATCTTGTCGATGATAGGGCCGTCGCAGTTGAAGCGCAGCATCACCGAGCGCTCGTGCCCACTGATGAAACTGTTCAGTGCTTCATCGCCGTCCACATAGTTCGTGACGCCGAAGTCCACATGGTTCTGCTTGGTAGGGTCGTTCGGGTCATAGATCCAGCCCACGATCTGACCTTCCGGGGTCTTCATGGACACGCCCCCGTGGGTGCCGATCGTTGCAAGAACCTCATTCAGGAACAGATGCCCCTGCATCCGCAGACGCTTGTTGGCACTCTGCTCCATCAGAAACAGGTAGTTCCGGTTCAACTGGTTGTCCGGCTGCCACGTGTCCACAGTCTCGTCGAAGATGCAGGTGTACGGGTTTGTGTGCTGCATGGCAACATCCTTGTACTCCTTGATGGTCTCTTCGACGCCCTGCTCGTTGGTGCTCTTGCTCTCGATCTCCACAGGCTTGATGTTGTGCTCCAGCTCTTCCTGTACACGGCTGCCGAAGCGGTCTCCCACACGGGTCTTGTATTCGTTGAATGCCTGATCCAGCGCGATATAAGCCGCCGTCAGGCTTGCATTGCGACGAGTCATGATGTGGTGGGAACCGAACATGCAGCCGAGAGACGCTGCACCCAGTCCGACCGCAGGCGCGTAGACCTTGGCCAGCTTCAGGCCGGTCTGGATGTAGGCCGTGGTGATGTCCTGCTTAAACTCCTTCTCGGTGTAGCTCTCGCCTTCATCCAGCTGGAGCTCACCGTTTTTGATCTGCTCTTTCGCAGCGTGAATGCTATCTACCGTTGCGTTATGCTCAGCGAGAATATCCTGCGCCTTAATGGTCGCCTTGCAGGCCAGAACCGTCGCGGTTACGCCACCGATGGCAGCGCCCACGATCATGATGGTCGGGCTTGCCTTTTTCAGCTTGTGGCCATACTTGTATGCGGTACGGCTCACTTTTTCGATGATTTCATCTTTCTTGGTGCTCTTCAGAAACTTCATAAAATATCATTCCTTTCTATTAGTGCAGCGGCGTAGGGCGAGGCAGGACAAGACGGTATCCACCGGCAATGCCCTTGATGTAGGCCTGATCGAGCCCATACCAGCCGTAATTGTAGTCCGTCGAGTCATTGGAAACGCCCATCAGATCCCACAGGTCGCCCACAGATACCTGACCGTAGCGACGGATCGCGTCGTACATCTGAACCAGCGTGTCGTCTGCATCACCGCGGAACTCAAAGTCCAGATTCTGCAAGCTTCTCTGCGGCGGGCGGCTCGGATTTGCCTGCCGGGTGTTCTGGCTTCCCTGATAGTAGCCGTCATAACTGTTCCGCTGCGTACGTCCGCCGTAATTCGTGGACCCATTGCGAGAGCGGTCATCGCCAAAGAGTGCAATGCTGATGGCCGAGTTCACCACACTGCACAGCCCGTTCTTGAGCATCGGCAACAGATAATCCACGATGATGCGGTCTTTCACTGTTTTGAGGTCTTCGGCAAGGAATTCGTTTGCAATCTTCTGGATGTCATTTTGCTCCTTCACGATCACTTTGCCTTTCACGACCTTCTCAAACTTTTTCTTCGGCTGCTCCGGCTTCTGGCCGATGCTGGACTTCGGCATATCTACTTGTGCCATGGTCTACCCCTTTCAAAAATAAAAAAGTAAGAGCCTACGATTTCTCGTAAGCTCTCGCTTCGTCAAACATTACTTTTCCTCAGAAGTCTCATCGACGTTTTCATCAACGTTCTCCTCTTCGGAGTCAACCTCCTTGATCTCCCAAGGGGTGCGGAAGCTGATCTTCTTCTTTGCCTTCTTCGCCTTCTGCTCGCCCTCTGCCTCCTTCTTGGCCTTATGCTTCTTGTGCAGACCGTACAATACGGCTGCGCCAACGCCCACAGCGCCAACAATGAGTCCAAAGTTCGAACCAGAATTCGAAGACTGCTCCGTATTGATCATCTCAACGCTCTCCTCAGGAACGACCTCAACAGAAGTCTCGTTCTCCATAGCAGTGGTCTCGTTCATGTTCTTCATTTCGTCCATTTTTGTTACCTCTTTCTTTTATTAAAGTTCATAATGTCGGAGTATTACCTCCATAAAGGAAGGTGAATTTTTCGCGCCGTGCAGGGGGTATCGAAAATATCAATACCCCAGCCACTTCGGCGGAGTGGAATAATCCAGCACCAAACAGGGCATTCCCTCCTCATCCAGCTTCGAGGAATAGAACGTCTCGATCCCAAGTGTCGTTTCGGTATCCCAGCCCAGCAGATCACCGTTCCGATTGTGCTCCATGCCCAGATAATCATACAGGTCGTTCTCTGTCACCCGGAGATCACTGAGGAGCTGCTTGTTTGCGCCGTTAAGGGCTCGTTCCAGTGCATTCTTGGTCGTCCAGATGTACTTCCCGGACAGGCTTTCCCAGCATTTCACGCGCTGGTCATAGGAAATATCAGTCTCCTTGAGCCCTTTTGCGGTGGGAACGACGGCCGGTTCCGGGCACATGGCCATCTTGTCGAGGGTCACCGCCTCGCGAATCTCCTGTTCCTTCTCTTTGCCAATGGTCTCCACGACCTTGTCCTGATAGGTCTTGAGGCTGCTCTCTGCCAGCGTGCACGCCGCCGCCAGCGCAGCGTTCCGGCGCTCATCCACATGAATGGCTCCAATCGTGCACGCTGCGCTCAGGCCCATGCTCACTGCCGTCGGAATATAAACTGGGCCCGCCGTCTTGACGATAGTTTTCACGTCCAGTTTTTCGACGCCAAGCTCCTTCTTTTTCTCATCCAGCAGGATCATAGCCTTCGGGGTAGCCGTCACTGCAAAATAAACGGCCGTGATGCCGCCGGTAATGGCCAGACCGCCGAGAATCTTGGATGCGTTCCGACTCACGCTTCTCCGCGCAGCCTTTGCAAATGTTTTCAGGTTCATAAATTAGTCCTCCTTCTTCTTTTTCGCCGTATTGATTATGTCAATACAACCGTCAAGCTGGTTATTAAGGCCCTGCATAAAAATCATTTTTGTGATAAACCCATCGCGGGCAATCATGTGATTGATATAAAGCTTAATATCCTCATTGCCCGCTTTCTTTCCAACCACAAAAAGGCTTTTTGCAGCTCCTACGCCTTCGCCGTAAGCTCGGCCAAGTACCCATGCCAGACTGCCCCCGACCAATGCACCAGCGATCACATTAAGAATGTTCATATTCGTACCTCCAAAATATCAATGATTTATAAAAAGAAAGAGCCTACGATTTCTCGTAAGCTCTCACCTTTCAGATATGTCCGTGCTGCTTCAAATTCTCGAAGCGGATTTCTGTTTCACGTTGATAATCACGCTCCAGTTGGATCCGGTAACGGATATATTCGCACAGTCTGGTCGGCTGCTTTTTCAGATAGTGATACAGCCCTGTAAAGCCGTATCCTACTGAACGTGCAACTGCCTTCAGTACGCGTACCATTGCCTTGTCCATCTTTGCATAATAGTCGTGATCATACATAAATATCAATCTCCTTTGTTTGTCAGTTCGGATCTCTCTTCCATAATGGAGACTGAAATTTTCGCGTTTACAGGTTCCTTTCCGCAAGCTGACGGCGCACTTCTTCCTGCACCATGTCTTGCAGTTCCTCTTCGCTGCGCTGGTCCTCGATCAGGTCGTGGCCAAAGCTCAGGATCGCGCTTGCAGCCATCATGGCAACGGATGCCACCTTCCACCAGTTGATATGCTTCATAAATATCAGTCTCCTTTGCTCTCAGAACGGTAAATCATTTTTCAGTTTTTCGATCGTGCTTTTTGTAACGCTCTCCGCTAACCCTTCGTAAGGATCAAAATTCAAATAATCCTCGATCGGCTCCTCAAAGGCAGTGACGTAATATACTTCCAGACCGTCATCTGTTTGTTGCTTTGCATAGCTGAAATCGATCCAACAATTGTCCCACATTTCGCTCATGTAGTCGATGCTCCAACCCCGACCATTCAGTTCTGGAATAAAGTCGAGATTAAGGTATCCGTATACATCGTTCAGCGCAATATAGCCATTGGTATTGAAGTCGCGGTTTACTTCGTAGAACGCCGTCAGAAGCTCAGCTTCCGTTGCATGAAAATATCTTTTTCCGATAGGGTCATAGCAGAGCAGCTTTTCGGTTGCGGCATTCTTGACTGTCTGATCTTTTTCCGCCATCTCAATGGATTTGGCAGTCTCGAAGATCTCATCTTCCTGTTGATCGCCAATGGTTCGCCGCACCTGCGCCCGGTAGGTCTGATACGTCCTTCCCAGCGCCATATACGCTGCCGTCAGGCTTGCGATCTGCTTTTTGTTCAGCGCATTGGAGCCCAGAATGCACGCAATGGTGCCGCCGCCAAGAATCGCTGCCGGTACGTAGGCTTTCCAGCATATCAGAACGATTTGTTTCTTTGTCGGTGGTTCCTCCACAATGCCCTGCTCATCTTCGTTGTATGTTCGCAGCGCTTCATCCACTTCGAGTAGGTGCCTCGCCTTCGTGGTTGCCCGGCCAGTCTCAATAGCTGTAGCGACTACGCCCACAGACGCTGCCACTGCCATAATAGTCCCGCCGTGCTTGCGTAAGAATCTCGCGCATGTTTTTGCGAGTTTCATGATGTTCAACCTCCAATCAAATCACATCAGCCTTCTTGAGAATATCCATCAGCTGCGGCTTGGTCATCTCTGCTTCCACTACAAGATGAATCTTCAACTTCTGCTCTTTTTCGCTCCAGTTCGCCTGAACCTCGCCCAGCTGTACCTCTGTACCGGGTAACTGCTTTTTCAGCATCTTATTGATGATCTGCGAGATGATGCGGCGCAGAAAACTCGACCGGATCAGCATAATGTCCTCCATAATCGTTCAACCTCCAAAAAAATATAAAAATGAAAAAGAGAATGGGCCTCGAACCCATAACCTCCACCCGAAAGTGGCGCTCTACCATTTGAGCTATCTCTTCCATAAGGGAACATGAATTTTTCGCGTCTGAAAAAGATAAGAGGGCGTGATCTTTCAGATATTGTCCTCTTCCAGATTGCTCTCTTGCATCTCTTTCAATGCCTTCTTCTCGTTCCACTTTGCCCATGCTGCAAATGCGCCCAGAATTGCCAACGACAATCCCGTACCAACTCCGCAGCACTTAAAATAAGTACCCCAAGTCCAAGGTTTGTTCATAAAGTTCTTAATAGCTTTCATCATAGTAATTTCTCCTTTCAATGTAAGCCCTCTTACCTCCATAATAGAAGCTGTATTTTTCGCGCCGAAAAGAAAGAGCCCATGCTTTCGCATCAGCTCTTCTCCGGGACGGCCCAACTCAAGTTGTGTTCAACCGGTCTATCGTCAAATATCAGTCTTTCGACGGCCGGAATGCCCGACACAGCAGCCATACAATAACGGTTACAATCGCCATTGCAATTGCTGTCATGATCATCTGCCCAACCGTAATCGAATAATTCCAAATTTTCTTAAAAATAGATTCGTTCATATTACATTCTCCTTTTCTTGGGCCTTTATCCCATAAAGCACGGAGAATTTTTCGCGTTTGGGTAAAAGAAAAGAGCCTACGATTTCTCATAAGCTCTCTTACTCATTTGGTGAAAACCGTTATGATTTCTTTATCTTCGTCGAAATGTTTCATAAGTTCATTGAAGTCTTTTTCGCTGCAATGCGCATCAAATATAAAACGCACAACACCAGTGCACTTATTTTCAACGTAATCATATCGCTCAATATATGCGCCAATTTGCTCTGCTTCTTCTTTGATTCGGTGCCCACAGCGAGCATTGCAATGAACTCTGAAATACTTTTCAATGTTGATAAGTACCATTCTTGATCACCTCCATAATATAAGCTGATTTTATCGCGTTTATTTTTTGTTTCTCTCTGGCTAACCAGATAAGGTAGTCATTGGTTTCGAGCTCCACTGTATCATGAGCTTCATGTTTTTCAATTATCATAGTTCCATCATTATGCTCGTACATAACATTTCTCCTTTGTCAGATCAAACTCCTGTCGAACACGGTCTCCCACCGTTCCCGTTTGATGGGCTTCATGCGCAAGGCCCACATGATCTGTCGGACGGTCACAGTCGGATATTCTCCATTTTGATTTCTCCGCTTGGCGTGACTGTCAAAGTATTCCTTGAAGCCATCTCGCAGATAAATTTTGTCGGTCAGCCAAGGGTCGATGGCACTCCAGTACGTTGCTTTTGTCTTCTCATTGTACCGCTGCTGGATGACACATAGTCCTTTCGAACCCTCTCGGTACAGTGTGCATACGCGGTACACCGGATGATTGCAGCGGTAGACACTTCCGTAGTAGCTCGTCCATTCGCGGGGCGGCATTTCATGATATCGCATAAAAAATAAAGAGAGCACGCAGCTTTCGCCACGAACCCTCCTCGGTTCCTCCTTTACTTTCTGTCCGTAAAGCCTCGCTTCATTTCATGGAGTCCATCGCTAATTGCTCTGGAAAGCTGCGTCACACCGCCAGCCTCAAGGATCGACCAGTAAATCGTCATAGCGCCCGTTCCCAGAAACGTCACGCAGCTCAGTCCGAACTTTGCCCATTCAAGGCGACGCGCCTTCGCAGCCTTCTCCTGATCGTTGATGACCTCTTGGCCCTTCCGCCGTTCTTCATCTTCTTTCAGATTCTGGTCGCTCTCCTGTGCCTCTGCCTTGATCTGCATGTCGTACAGCTGCAACGCTGCCTTCGCCGTGTTCGCGTACTCGTCCGTACCCGGTTCCAGATCCTTCAGTTTTGCCAGCGATTGCTTCGCCGCTTCCTTCAGCAATTCTTTGTTTTCGTAGTTTTCCATTTTGAATTTCTCCTTTACAAAGTAATTTCGGAGTTTCCTCCATGAAACAGCACGTTATTTTCGCGCCGTAATTTTCCTGACCCGAAGCACGACCTTCTCGTCTTTTGTAAGGCTTTCGGGGTTCATGTCAAGGTCAAGGAACATGTAGTCCGGTGCATCCTCGTCTCCCGGTGCGATCACAAGGTTTCCTGCCGTGCGTTGGTCTTCGCTGAGCTGGAACCCGATCGCCACACCGACGAGGAGGGCCATGCCAAAGATCAGGATGCCAAAGATCAATCCAAGTTCTGCGTTCATTTTGAATTCTCCTTTGTACTACTATAAAGTGGATTTCGGTCGTTTGCGTGATGAAAAAATAAAAGAGCCTACGATTTCTCGTAAGCTCTCACGCCTTAGATGTCGTTTCGAATCAGGAATAAATCATTCTTGCTTCGAGTTGCTCTCACAATTCCTCCTGCCCGGATCAATGTAATTGCATTTACATAAGCCGCGCGTGCATTTTTTGCATCCTTGTATTCGTCTGTATTCACATACATCACTTTCTGGTTGCTTTCAATAAACACCCTCACCTTATCCATTGCATTTACATAGCCCCGGTCAAAGTTCGTCTTTACTCGATAGTACATAAGTATCAATCTCCTTTCAAATTCCGGAAGACATCTCTTCCATAAAGCGCGGAGATTTTTTCGCGTTGTTTCGAAGCATTCTATGCTAGGTTAGAAAAATTCTATGCAAAAAGAAAAGAGCATATGTTTCCATACACCCGTTTTCCGGTAGAATCCATCAGCGGATACCACACCGAACATCATTCAGCATGAGGAGTTCCTCTCCTTCGTTCCAGCCAGCATACGGGTCGCTCATCGACTCGTTAAATGCCTTCAGGATCGAATTCATCATTTCCTCAAAACCATTCACAATAATCTTCAGCATAGTAGTTTCCTCCTATAATTGGTTTATTTCTTCCATAATAGGAGCTGAAATTTTCGCGCCTGCGCAAAAAAAAAAAAAACAGGAGCCTGTGTTTCCACAAGCTCCATTTTGATTCAGTGTTTTTTCTTTGTTCTTTGTTTCACCTCATTTGTCTTTGCTCCGATCAGTTTTGCAATCCTGACCAAGATCACAACGATCAAAATCCAGATAATCAAATTAAACATTTTTCATACCACCTTTCTCATAAAGGCGGCTGTATTTTTCGCGTCATCCGCGTTCTTTGCTGAGCAGCCAGAAGAAATGGCGGTAATATTCGTAGTAAAGTTCCCGGCAGCAAGGGCAGCCGTTGGCTCGCAGTGCATCGTAGCCGACGCCTTCGGTCACTCCTTTTAATAAGTACGGAGAGATCGCCGGGTCGATTTCTGGCAGACAGCTCTCCAAAATATCAATGTGGCCGGAATAGTACACCCGCGCCAGTGCTTGCCGCTCCGTCGGGTTTGAGGGAGGATTCCCTTTGAGCACACCGGAAATATCATTGGGTGGCACATGCCATGCGTCGATCAGATTGAGCGCTTTCTTCCAATCGTAATACTGGCGGCAGAAGTGTTTCAGCTCATAGTAGCGCTCTGCCGGGATGTAGTAGGGGTTCCTTCTCGAAAGTTTGGCCCGTTCCCCTTTCATTTTTCGCCCCTCCATTCAAAACCGGTCTGTTCATAAAGGAGCTTCGGCGAAATATAATAGTTGATCCGCCCGTACTTCGAGTTCATCTGCTTCATGTCGGTTACCGGCACGCCGTTCCGCGTCGCCTGTCCGATCGGCAGCCATCCGGAAATGATACCGGCTCTTATCCATGAAGGGTCACGTCCGTACACCTTTGCTGCCACTCGTACCGGAACTGAGCCAAATTCTAATCTAGGATTGTCCATTTTATCTTACTCCTTTTTACTTATTCTAAGTGCATTTTTCTGCATCTTAGGTTCAAAAGGATATTACCTGATAACCCGGTCGTCCGCGTGATGCTTTTTCCTTTTTTCCGCTTGAGGGATTGACAATTGAAAGGCTATCGTATACCCTAGAATCGCTTTTCACCCTGAAAAGCAGTCTATTTTCTAAAATTCTAGGAGGTTTTTATGCTCATACTCTGTCCAGAGTGCGAAATGCAAGTCAGTGACAAGGCTGTGTCCTGCCCCCACTGCGGTTATCCGCTTAGATCAAAACAGTCTCCCCCGCCCAAGAAGAAACACATGCGTCTTCCCAATGGATTTGGGCAAATCTGTGAGATTCGAGGGCACAACCTACGCAAGCCATTCCGCGTAACACTCACTGTCGGAAGAACAAACGAAGGTAAACCAATCACCAAGCCGCTCCGGCCAGTTGCCTATTTTGAAACCTATAATGAGGCCTACCAAGCGCTCGTCAAATATCATGCTCACCCGTTCGACTTATCGAACAACATGACCATGCAAGACTTGTACGATGCGTGGATCACGACCCGAAAAGGAAAAGTGGACAGCTCGACTCTTGCTCGCTATCGAACCGCTTGGAGTTACTCCGAATCCATTCACAATATGCTTGTCCGTGATGTCCATATTCCCGATATGCTCAACTGCATTGAGCACGGAACTATCACCATCGGCGGAGAGGTCCGGACGCCCAAGAATAACTCCATTAACTCTATGAAGACGCTCTATAACCTGCTGTTTGACTATGCAGTTTCCACTGAGATCGTCGATAAAAATTATGCCCGGTTGTTTAATGTAGAAAGCGGCTATGTCCGGAGTCCCACTTGTCATATGGCCTATACTTCAGAAGAACTCGATCTTCTCTGGGCTAACGTTGATAAGCATCCGATCATCGATATGATCCTAATCCAATGCTATTCAGGCTGGCGTCCGGGTGAAATGTGTGAACTGCTCATGAAGGATATCGATCTGGAGCGCGGCTGCATGATGGGCGGATTAAAAACAAAAGCGGGGATCAACCGGACAGTCCCGATTCATCCCCGCATTTTCCATTTGGTGAAAGCCCGCTACGAAAAAGCACTCGCTGCAAACTCACCCTATTTATTTTTTTCGATTCGAATGAAAAGCAATGGCCCGACTCGACCCAAAGGCGAGCTGATGCAAATGCGCTACTCCGCCTTTCAAGAGCAGCTCGTCGAAGAAGTTATTCCTCTTTTGTCTCTCAATCCTGCACATAAGGGACATGACGGCCGCAAGACTTTTGTTACAATGGCAAAGGCCGCTGACGTTGATGACTTTGCTATCAAGCGCATCGCAGGCCACTACATCAAAGACCTGACGGAGCGTGTTTATACAGAGCGTAGCCTGAAATGGCTCAAAAGTGAGATAGAAAAGATCCCCTGATCATATACTCCTCCTCCATCTGCATGAAGGGAATGTATACGAGTGACCCAATCCTCCCTACACTTTATCCAATCCGTATATCACGATTTTCCCGTATCCACGTTCATTTTCTGCTATTTCTTAGATAGAAATAGTATTGGCAACGTCCACCAGCACGGGGTCGAGGCTCTTGGTCATCTCCAGTGCCTCATCCACGGGGTAATCCACCAGATGCTCCCCCTTCATGCCGACGATGCGGTTATACTTCCCCTGCTCCAACAGGCAGACGGCGTGATAACCCATTGCGGAGGCGTTCACGCGGTCACGCAGGGTGGGAGAACCGCCGCGCTGGACGTGGCCCAGAATGGTGGCACGGGTGTCGATGCCGGTACGGGCCTGAATCTCGTTGGCGATCTCCTGCGAGTGGCCGATGCCCTCGGCAACGATCACGATGAAGTGACGCTTACCGGTGCGCTGGGTCTCGGTGATCTTATCGAGGATGTCGTGCTGCATGTCGAATTCCTTCTCCGGCAGCAGGACCGCCATAGCGCCCGAAGCAATGGCGACGTTCAGAGCGATGTAACCCGCGTTGCGGCCCATGACCTCGACGACACTGCAGCGGTCGTGGCTCTGGGTGGTATCGCGGAGCTTATCGATCATTTCCAGTGCGGTGTTCATAGCCGTATCGTAGCCGATGGTGTAATCGGTGCAGGCGATATCGTTGTCGATGGTGCCGGGCAGACCGATCATCGGGATGCCGCGGTGTGCCAGCTCGCGGGCACCACGGTAGGAACCGTCGCCGCCGATGACGACCAGCGCATCAATGCCCAGTTCGCGGCACTTGGCCGCGCCCTTATCCTGACCTTCCTTGGTCTTGAACTCCAAGCAGCGGGCCGTGTAAAGAATCGTGCCGCCGGCCTGAATGATGTTGGAGACACTGCGCAGATTCATTTCAAAGCATTCGCCGTTCAGCAAACCATTGTAGCCGCGCTGAATGCCGATCATCCGATAGCCCTTGTGCAGACCTGTACGCACCACCGCACGAACTGCGGCATTCATGCCGGGGGCGTCGCCGCCGCTGGTCAACACACCGATCGTTTTGATTTGCTTTTCCATAAGAGAGATTCCCTCCAATTGTTTCTTCATTCACCTTGGAGCAGCGTTCCCTTCTACCAAACGCCGTTCCTTTGCTTTGCTCATTTTGTATGACTTGCCTTCAAATATTATAGCACAGATTTCCCGTGAATCCAATACCTTTTTGAGACTCCGTTAAGATTTTATTGAAGTCTGCTTTTAAACGTTTCTGCGTCTGATTTTAAATTTTCACTCTTTGTAAAATTCGTTTCTTGACATGTTATTTTGTTGCAATGTTCTTTTCGCCGACCACGCGCCGCAGCTCCTCAAAGAAGAGCGGATGGCCCGACGTGTACAACCTGCGCGGGGCTGCCAGCTTCTGTTTGGTGTCCTCCAGATAGAAGATGACCGGCATATCACCGTCAAAAATCTCCAGCAGATTGATCACCTTCGCGTACTGCGGGCAGCTGCGGGAAGGCAGCCGGATATACAGCCGCTGGGCCGCGTCCCGCATAGGATCGGGGCGGTTCGCCTGTGGGTTCTTCGGGTTGTAGCTTTCAATGGGCGAGATCGTCTCGGCCATCAGTTTTGCAGCTTCATCCTCGCGGACGGACAGCCGCCCCTCGATGACGACGACGGCGTTTTCCTTCAGCACATCCCGGAATGCGTCCAGCACTTTGGGGAAGACGATGACCTCCATCGTGCCGGTCAGATCCTCGACACTGGTAAAGGCCATCATGTTGTTGGACTTGGTGGTCATCATCCGGCTCTTGACGACGGTGCAGACGATGCGGACATGGGCATTGTCCAGCCCATGTGCCTCCTCACCGGTCAGAGCCTTGATGGAATGAGTGGCAAACTTCGCCGACTGCTCACGGTAAGCGTCCAGCGGGTGTCCGGAAAGGTACAGACCGCTGACCTCCTTTTCCTGCTGGAGCAGTTCGGTGTGGGTATATTCCGGCAGATGCTTGATCTCATACGCCTTCTCGGCGGCGGGCTCTGCACCTCCGCTCATCAGCGAGAACAGGTCGATCTGGCCTTCCAGATTCCGCTTGGCGTCACTTTCCACGCTCTTGATCACGCCATCCACGGCCTCCACGAGGCTGTGGCGGTTCTCCCCCATGCTGTCGAACGCACCGGCCTTGACGAGGCTTTCCACGGCCCGGCGGTTCATTTCGTTGCCGTACAGCCGCTTGCAGAAATCGTACAGACTGGTGTAGGGGCGATCCTCGCGCTCGGCCACGACCCGCTCCACGAGGTTGCGGCCGACACTCTTCACCGCGTTCAGGCCGAAACGGATCTGCCCGTTCGCATCGGCGGTAAAACCGCCATTGGAAACATTGATATCCGGCGGAAGGACCTTGATGCCAAGGCGGGCGCACTCGCCCGAATACTCGATGACTTTATCGGTATTATCCAGCACGCTGGTCAGCAGCGCCGCCATAAACTCGCTGGGGTAATGGCACTTGAGGTATGCCGTCTGGAATGCCACATAGGCATAGCACGCCGCATGGCTCTTATTGAAGGCGTAAGACGCAAAACTCGACATCTCATCGTAGATCTCATTGGCCACTTTCTCGGAGATGCCGTTGGCAACACAGCCGGGGCATTCGTGGCCCGGCTCGGCGCAGCCATGGACAAAATGCTCCCGTTCCGCCTCCATCACGGCGTGCTTCTTTTTGCTCATGGCGCGGCGGACATTGTCTGCCTGTCCGAACGAGAAGCCCGCCAGTTCCCGGAAGATCTGCATGACCTGCTCCTGATAGACGATGCAGCCGTTGGTGACGTCCAGAATGTGCGCCAGCTGCGGCGTCTTGTAGCTGATCTTGTCCGGTTCATGGCGGTTGCGCAGGTAGGTCGGGATCGAGTCCATGGGGCCGGGGCGGTACAGGCTGATCAGAGCGATGACATCTTCAAGGTTCTGCGGCTGCAGACCGGCCAGAACCTGCTTCATGCCCGAAGATTCGAGCTGGAACACGCCCTCTGTCTCGCCCTGTCCCAGCATCTTGTAGGTGTCCGGGTCGTCGTAATCGAGCTTTGCAACGGAAAAGTCCGGGTCCTTTTTCTGGACAGCCACTTCGGCGTCCCGGATGACGGTCAGGGTGCGCAGACCGAGGAAGTCCATCTTCAGCAGACCCAGCTCCTCGATCTCGGTCATATTGAACTGGGTCACAGGGAGACCGTCGTTGGTGGCCAGCGGCAAATAGTAATCCGTCGGCTCCGGCGTAATGACAACGCCCGCCGCGTGGGTGGAGGCATGGCGCGGCATTCCCTCCACTTTCAGGGCGGTGTCGATCAGCTCCGTCACCTTCGGGTCGGTGTCATACATCCGCTTCAGCTCCGGCGAGACCTCCAACGCGCGTCTCAGCGTCATTTTCAGTTCCATCGGGACCTGCTTTGCCACCACATCCACGTCCTGATACGGCATTCCCATCACGCGGCCCACGTCGCGGATGGCGTTGCGGGCGGCCATGGTGCCAAAGGTGACGATCTGTGCCACATGGTCGGCACCGTATTTGCGGTTGACGTAGTCGATGACCTCCTGCCGGCGCTCGTAGCAGAAGTCCACGTCGAAATCGGGCATACTGACACGTTCCGGGTTCAAGAAGCGCTCGAAGATCAGGTTGTAGCGGATAGGGTCGATGTCGGTGATGCCGACACTGTAGGCCGCAATGCTGCCTGCGCCGGAACCACGGCCGGGGCCCACCGGAATGCCCTGACTCTTGGCGTAGTTGATATAATCCCAGACGATGAGGTAGTAGTTGGTGTAGCCCATGGTTTTGACCACGCCGATCTCGTACGTCAGGCGATCCTTGTTGGCTTGCGGGACATGGGGGCCGTACCGGCGCTCCAAGCCATCCCAGCAGAGCTTTTCAAAGAACTCCTGATTGTCCATCCCATTCGGGGCTTTGTAGTAGGGGATCTTGGTGTGGCCGAACTCGAAATCAAAATTGCACTGATCTGCGATGATCTGGGTGTTGGAGCAAGCCTCCGGCACCATGGCGAACAGATCGTACATCTCATCCGTCGTCTTGACGTAGAATTCGTCGGTCTGGAACTCCATTTTGTCGGCGTCCTGCATGGTCTTGCCGGTCTGGATGCAAAGCAGGATGCTCTGCATCTTGGCATCGTCCCTGCGCAGATAGTGAGCGTCGTTCGTAGCCGCCATGGGGATGCCCGTTTCCCGCGCCAGTTTGATGAGCTGGGGCAGAACGATGGTGTCCTCTTCAAGGCCGTGGTCCTGCAGTTCAATGTAGTAATTGCCCTCGCCGAACAGGTCACGGTACCACAGCGCCGCCGTCTTGGCGCGCTCATAGTCACCTGCGAGGATGGCTTGAGGGATCTCGCCTGCAAGGCACGCCGACAGGCAGATCAGGCCCTCATGGTACTGCTCCAGCAACTGTTTGTCCACACGGGGCTTGGAGTAAAAGCCTTCGGTAAAGGCCGCCGAGACCATTTTGATCAGGTTTTTGTAGCCCGTTTCGTTTTTGCACAGCAGGATCAGGTGATTGTTGCCGTCGATCTTGTTGACCTTATCGAAACGGGTGCGGGTGGCAACGTAGACTTCGCACCCGATGATGGGCTTGATGCCCGCCTTTTTGGCCGCCTTATAAAACTGCACGCAGCCGTACATCACGCCGTGGTCGGTGCAGGCAATGGCGGTCTGGCCGCACTCCTTTACCCGATCCATCAGTTGATCAATGCGGCATGCGCCGTCCAGCAAGCTGTATTCCGTATGGATATGGAGGTGAACAAACTCCCGCCCAAGGTGATTGTTTTCGCTGATCTCGGTCAATGCTGTTCCTCCTGTTCCATACGCTCCCGCATCGACTGCGCGAGGGCTTCCAGTTTCTTCATCCGGTGGGAAAGGCCGGATTTGCTCACCGGCGGATCAAAGCAAGCGCAGAGCGCCGCCAGCGAGAGATCCGGGTTCTCCATCCGTTTGGCAGCCGCCTCCTGCAAGACCTCCGGCAGAGTTTCCAGCGCCTTTTGTTCCTGCAAAAAGCGGATCGCTTTTAAAGTTTGTGCGTTGGCACGCGCTGTTTTACCCAGATTAGCGGTATCACAATTGGTGTGGCGATTGATCTGGTTGCGCACCTGCTTCATGGCTTTCTGCGCCCCGATCTGCTGCGCCGCCTGTGCCGCGCCCATAAACGCCAGAATGCGCTCCACGTTGGCGCAGCTCTTGACGTAAACGAGGTTCACACCGTTGCGGCGGGTGCGGTGGGGCGCAAATTCATGCTCGGCCAAAAGGGCTTCGAAATCCTTGGCAAGGTTGGTGCGGCTCGTCAGAAATTCGAGATTGTATTCTTTCTGTGGGTCGGTCACGGTGCCGCCGCAGAGGAAGGCCGCGCCGATGTAGGCGCTGACGCAGGTCTGGCAGCGGATCAGCTTGGGGTCGATCTGTAAGCTCGTCTCGCTGCCGGTGGTGCCGAACAGCTCATGCAGCCGCACCACCTGCTCCGGCTCCCGGATGCCAAATTCGTACACCACGCCGCCGGGGCGGCTTTTTTCGGTAATGGTTCCCTGCACGCCGCAGCGGGCAAACAATTGCTCGGCCACACGGGCGGTCAGCTCCTGCTCGGTCTGGAGCACAAGGCCCTTGGCGTCGAAATACTTGGCAAAACAGGCGATGCCGTAAGCCGCCGCGCGGACGCAGCAGTCCTTTTGCAGCTGCAAACTGCGCTGCGCGATCTCTTCCCGCGCTTGGGATGCAAAACTCATCTTTCTTTCCTTCTTTTTCTGCCGGTCAGCGGGAAGCGTCACGGTGCTGGACGCCGGGCTGATAGCCAAGCTTCTCACAGTATTCCGCGATCTTCCGCGCAAAGGTGATGGAGCGGTGCTTGCCGCCGGTACAGCCCACCGCAATGGTCAACTGGCTTTTGCCCTCTTTCACATAGAGCGGCAGGGCATATTCCAAAAATGCCTCGTACCGGCGCAGCAGCTCCTGCGCCTCCGGGTGGCCCATCACAAAATCCACGACCTCCTGATCGAGGCCGGTCTTGAATTTCAGCTCCGGCACATAGAAGGGATTGGGCAGACAACGCACATCCAGCACAAGGTCGGAATCCGCCGGGACGCCGAACTTGAACCCGAAGGACATGATGGTGAGCCGCATGGCATTCTTTGCCCCGCCGTTCTGTACAAAGAGTTCGCAGATGCGCTCCTTGTTCTGCGCCGTGGAGAGAAGGGCCGTATCAATGATATAATTGGCGCGCTCCTTGAAAGGGCGGAGGATCTGGTGCTCTTTCTGGAAGGCTTCCCGCGTGGAGATGCCCTCGGCAATGCTGATCGGGTGGCGGCGGCGGGTCTCGCTGTAGCGGCGCATCAGCACATCGTCCGGTGCGTCCAAGAAGAGGATCTCGTAGGAGATGCCCTGCTTGTCCAGCAGACCCAGCGCCTTTTCGATCTCCTCGCTGGAGCGGCAGCCGCGGACGTCCATCGACAGGGCGACCCGCTTGAGCTGATTGTCTCCAGCCATGGAAAAGGCGGTGATGCTCGGCAAAAGCTCCGCAGGGACGTTATCGATGCAGAAAAAGCCGATATCCTCCAGCGCGTTCATTGCCACAGACTTTCCCGCGCCGGAAAGTCCACTCACGATCAGAAGCTCCATACTTGTTCCCTCTTATGCTTTTACGACACGAATTTCTTTTTCCAGTTCGTACCCGGTCTTTTCCTTTACAATGGCCCGCACCTCATCGCACAGCGCCAGAACGTCGGCGCAGGTCGCGCCGCCCATGTTTACCACAAAGCCGCAGTGCTTCTCGCTGACGGCAGCGCCGCCGTGGCGGTAGCCCCGCAGACCGCACTGGTCGATAAGGGCCGCCGCGAACGCTCCCGCCGGGCGCTTGAAGGTGCTGCCCGCGCTGGGTTTGTCCAGAGGCTGCTTTTCCACCCGCTTGGCCATCAGCTCGTTCATCCGGGCACGGATGGCTTCCGGGTCGCCCCGTTTTAGGTGGAACTGTGCACTCAGGATGCAGCCGCCGTTTTCCTCAAAGATGCTGTGCCGGTAGGCAAGGTCCAGCTTCGCAGCCTCCTCCGTCACGATCTGGCCATCTTGGGTCAGATAGGTCACCTTATCCAGCACGTCCTTCATCTCGCCGCCGTAGGCACCGGCGTTCATGTAGACGGCTCCGCCAACGGTGCCGGGGATGCCGTAGGCAAATTCCAGCCCGGTCAGGCCGTTTTCCAACGCCGCAGCGCACAGAGCCGAAAGCTTCAACCCCGCACCGGCTGCCACGGCATCGTAGACCTCGCCCGGCGCGGCACCCGGATGACAGACGTTTTCCAGAATGCCGATTCCCATTTTCAGGGCGGTGGTGTCAATGACAACACCGTGGTATCCGGCATCTTCAAACAGGATGTTGCTGCCGTTGCCCAGCAGATAATACTTCACGCCGCATTCCTTGCACAAGGCGATGGTACGGCAAAGCTGCTCTTCGGTCTCCGGCCGGGCGAATACATCCGCCGGGCCGCCGATCTTAAAGGTGCAGTGGGCGGCCAGCGGCTCATTTTCCCGATACGCGATGCCTTCAGCCCGCAGCTGTTGTTTCAGTTGTTCCATAAACTCGTTGTTCCTCTTTCCGGGTGTTATTCCATGGTGCCTTCCAAGCCCAGCCGGATGAGCAGCTCCTTCGCGGCGTTATAGCCCATCTTCTTCTGGCGGTTGTTGATGGCTGCCGTCTCCAGCACAACGGCAAGGTTGCGTCCCGGCGAAACAGGGATGCTGGTGCTGGGGATGTTGACGCCCAGAATTTCGTAGTATTCGCTCTCAAGGCCGGTACGCTGGTAATTCTTGGTGGGGTCCCAAGCCTCCAACTGAACGACCAGATCGAGGCTTTCGCTCACCTTGACCGCGCCCACACCGAACACGCGGGCCACATTGACGATGCCGATGCCGCGCAGTTCGATGAAGTGGCGGATGTTCTCCGGAGCCGTGCCCATGATCTGCCGGTTGGAGACTTTGCGCAACTCCACAGCGTCGTCGGCCACAAGGCGGTGGCCGCGCTTGACCAGCTCAATGGCCAGCTCGCTCTTGCCGATACCGCTGTCGCCGAGGATGAGGATGCCTTCGCCGTACACTTCCACCAGCACGCCGTGGCGGGTGATGCGGGGGGCCAGCTCCAAGTTCAGCACGCTGATCAGGCTGCCCATCAGGGTGCAGGTCGTCTCATTGGAGCGCAGCAGGGCCACGCCGTGCTTCTTGGCCAGTTCCTGCATCTCCGGGAAGGGTTTCAGCTCCTCGCTGCGGCCGACGATCACGGCCGGCGGCTGCTGGCGAAACAGCTGGTCCAGCGCTTCATAGCGCTTTTCCGGGGAAAGGCCGGACAGAAAATTCATCTCGGCCAGACCCATGATCTGCAGCCGAAGCTTATCAAAATAATCGTAGTAGCCCGCCAGAAACAGACCCGGACGGTTGACTTCCGCGATCTGAACGCTGATGTTTTCGAGGTCCTGCGGCGCATAGACCACATCCATGCTGACTTTTTCGGTCAGCTTCTTGAGCGAAACGGTAAAATTCGCCATCGTTCTTCCTCCTGCGTAGTTTCCTCTCTGCGGATCACACATCTGCCCGCAGACACTCCTTATTTTATTATAAGCGAAATGGTTTCGGATTACAATGTTTCTTTTGAGAAAAGTCCTATGGTTCCACCTTGCATCCTCCCGGATTTTCTTTATAATAGGAAGTACCACCCCGTAGGCGGAAAAAGTCCGTCATTTTACATGAGTTTTACATTTCCCCGATTTCCGATTTTACATTCCGTGCTTATACTCACAAATAGGAGAATTTCACGTCAACTAAAAGTGAGGAAAACACATATGACAGTCTTCAACCTCTTTTCGCTTCTGGGCGGTCTTGCTCTGTTCTTGTTCGGCATGGACATCATGGGCAAGGCACTGGAAAAACAGGCGGGCGGCCAGCTCCAGAAAATTCTGAGCAAGCTGACCGATAACCCCCTCAAGGGCTTTTTCCTTGGCCTCGGCGTCACCGCCGTGATCCAGTCCTCCAGCGCCACCACCGTTATGGTGGTCGGCTTTGTCAACAGTGGCATCATGGAGCTGCATCAGGCCATCGGCATCATCATGGGCAGCAACGTGGGCACCACCGTCACCAGTTGGATCCTGAGCCTTTCCGGCTTGCAGGGTGACGGCTTCTGGATCACGATGCTCAAGCCCACCTCCTTCAGCCCGATCCTCGCCTTCATCGGCATCCTGCTCTACATGGGCAAGAACGAAAAGCGGAAAGGCATCGGCACGATCCTGATCGGCTTTGCCGTTCTGATGACCGGCATGACCACCATGTCCAACGCAGTGGCTCCGCTGCAGAACGAGACATGGTTCACCAACCTCTTCGTCCGTTTCTCCAACCCCCTGCTGGGCGTTCTGGTGGGTGCCATCGTCACCGGCATCATCCAGAGTTCCAGTGCCAGCGTCGGCATCCTGCAGGCCCTCAGTTCTACGGGCGTTATCACCTACGGCAGCGCCATCCCCATCATCATGGGCCAGAACATCGGCACCTGCGTCACCGCGCTGATCTCCTCGGTGGGTGCCAACAAGAACGCCCGCCGCGCTGCCATGGTGCACCTGTACTTCAACATCATCGGCGTGACCCTCTTCCTCGCCGTGTTCTACGGCCTGAATCTGGTGCTGGACTTCTCCTTCATCCACGAAACGGTGACCCCGTGGGGCATCGCCGTGGTCCACTCTATCTTCAACCTGACGGCCACCGCTGTGCTGCTGCCCTTCGCAAACGGGCTGGAAAAGCTGGCGATCCTGACCATCCCCGACGACGCCGAGAAGGAGAGCTTTGCTCTGCTGGATGAGCGTCTGCTCAAGACCCCCGCCGTTGCCGTGGAGCGCGCCCGCGCCGCCACCGCCGAAATGGCCGAGCTGGCCCGCGTCGGCGTCGTTCAGGCCATGAGCCTGACTCATACGTGGGATGACAGCCTCGCCCAGAAGGTCCGGGATGAGGAGCAGAAGGTGGACCAGTACGAGGATGCCCTCGGCACCTACCTCGTCAAACTGTCCAGCCGGGAGCTGAGCCACGCCGACAGCCAGAGCGTGAACACCCTGCTCCACACCATCAGCGATTTCGAGCGCATCAGCGATCACTCCGTGAATCTGCTGAGCTCGGCCGAGGAGATCCACTCCAAGAATATTGAATTTTCCAAGGACGCCCGCGAGGAACTGCAGGTGCTGGAAGGTGCGGTGCAGGATGTGTTGAGCCGCACCACCGATGCCTTCCGCAAAGACGACCTGCACCTTGCTGGAAAAGTCGAACCCATGGAGACCGTTGTGGATGAGCTGGTGCGTGCCATCAAGGCGCGGCATGTGGCCCGTCTGCAGGCGGGCAGCTGCTCCATCGAATACGGCTTCGTGCTTGAAGACCTGCTCACCAACTACGAGCGCGTCTGCGACCATTGCAGCAACGTCGCCGTGGCCCAGATCGAGGTGGCGCAGGACAGCTTCGACACCCACGCTTACCTGAACGATCTCCGCTATGGCAACGACACCAAGGAGAGCGAGCAGTTCCGCCGCCGTCTGGACCGCTACCGCGAGCGCTATCTCTTCCCGGACGGCGAGCCCGCTGTGGCCAGTGAAAAGGAGGAACCCAACAAATGATCTATATCGTAGAGGATGATGCAGCGATCCGGGAGCTGGAGCAGTACGCGCTCCAGTCCAGCGGATACGAGGTGCAGAGCTTTGAATCTTCCGAAGGCTTCTGGCAGGCTATGCACGCCGCCGAACCGGAGCTGGTGATCCTTGACGTGATGCTCCCCGGTGAAGATGGCTTTTCCATCCTGAAAAAGCTGCGCAACACCCCTTCCCTGCGTCGGCTGCCCATCATCATGGTCACCGCAAAGTCCAGCGAGCTGGACACCGTGCGCGGGCTGGACTGCGGCGCCGATGATTACATCACCAAGCCCTTCGGCATCATGGAGTTTCTGAGCCGGGTGCGGGCGGCGCTGCGCCGCTCGGCTCCGGAGGAAAAGACGAACGTTTACGCCTTCCATGAGATCTTGCTGGACAACGCCCGCCACAGCGTGACCGTGAACGGGGTCCATGTGGACCTGACCTACAAAGAGTACAGTCTGCTTCGGCTGCTGCTGGAAAACACGAACCTCGTCGTGACCCGCGAGACCATTTTGCAGGTGGTGTGGGGCACCGACATTTCGGTGGAGAGCCGCACCGTGGATATGCACATCCGCACCCTGCGCAAAAAACTGGGCGGTGCCGGGAAGTACATCTGCACCGTGCGCAAGGTCGGCTATAAGCTGGCCGACAGCGAGGAGGAGACCGAAGAATGAAACCACGGAGCATGGAAGAAAAAATCAGCTACCGGCTTTTCCTGATGGGCTTTGTCGGGCTCGTCTGCACCGCCGCGCTCTGCATCTTCGTGTTCCATAAGGCGTTCCGGGAACAGGCATGGGCCGCGCTGGAAAATGAAGCGGATCTGGTTGCTGCCGGGTGTGAGCAGATCGACACACCGAGCCAGCTTTCCTCCTACGTCAACTCCAATCTGCGCATCACGCTGATTGCATCGGACGGCACGGTGCTGTTTGAGTCCGCAACGAGTCAGCAGATGGAAAACCACCTTTCCCGCCCGGAGATCCAAGCTGCTATGCAAAAGGGCGTGGGCCGCGACCGCCGCGACTCGCAGACGCTGGGCTACGAGACCTATTACTACGCCATGCTCCTGCCGGACGGCAACATCCTCCGGGTGGCGCAGGACTCCGAGACCATCTGGTCCATCTACGATGCGGCCCTGCCCGCCATCATCCTGAGCTGTATGCTGATGATGGGAGCCGCCGCCATCATGGCCGGGCTGCTGACCCGCAGCCTTGTGCAGCCGATTTTGAAGATGACGGACGACCTCGAACACATTCAGGAAAATGTTCCTTACAAGGAGCTGATCCCCTTTGCGGAGAGCATCCATTCCGACCGGCTGCTGCGTGAAAACAACGAGAAGATGCGGCAGGAGTTCACCGCCAATGTCAGCCACGAGCTGAAAACGCCGCTGACGAGCATTTCCGGCTACGCAGAACTGATCGAGACCGGCATCGCGAAGCCCGCCGATGTGCCGGAGTTTGGCCGGAAGATCCATGTAGAAGCCAGCCGGATGATCCAACTGGTCAACGATATTCTGCAATTGTCCCATCTGGACAACGTCTCCGAAAGCCACGATTCGCCCCAGATGGAGACGGTCGATCTGCTGGACGTTGCCAAGGAATGCGTCGAACGCCAGAAGGTCAACGCGCAGAAGTCCTTCATCTCCCTGACCTACATCGGCGAAAGTGCCCCGATCCTTGGCAGCCGCAGCTTGCTGGATGAGTTGTGCCAGAACCTGTGCGACAACGCCATCCGCTACAATCACCCCGGTGGCAAGGTCCAGCTCATCACCGCGTGCGCGCGGGATGGCCACTGTTCCCTGACCGTGAAGGACAACGGCATCGGCATTCCAAAAGAAGCCCAGTCCAGCGTTTTTGAACGGTTCTACCGCGTGGACAAGAGCCGAAGCAAGGCGACCGGCGGCACCGGTCTGGGGCTGGCCATCGTCAAGCACATTGCCCGCATCCACAACGCCCGCATCAAGCTGGAAAGCGAAGTGGACGTCGGCACGACCATTACCGTGATCTTCGAGACCGCACACTGAACCCTTAAAATTCCAGCATTTCAACGCTTACCCGCACAGCCGGGTAGGCGTTTTTTGTTGTCAACCTCTCCCCGCTCCCCTGCTTCAGGGCCCGGACGGCCCCCAGATGCAGAAGGTCCAGCCCGTTTTCCCAGCAGCGGGCAAGGGTCTGGGTACAAAGTGCTTCCAGTTGGCGGCACTGCACCTCCGAAACAGGCGGAGTGCCCGCTTTCCGCTGGCCAGTCAGTGCCACCGCAAAGCCGTCCCCTTCTGCCTCTACCGACACCATGCAGCGCCGGAGCGTGATCGTGCTTTCTTCCAGCTCGAAGGAGACGGGCAGCTTCTCCTGCAAAAGCTGCGCCATGGCGGTTTCTTCCAAGGAAAGCGGCGCGCTTCCCTGCGCCGTCAGCAATCGGCTTTCTTTTGAAAGAGCCGCCGTTTCTTCTTCCAGCCGCACCACCGGGAGGATCATTTCCCCGGCGGCTTCGTACAAATGCGGCGCACCGGCTGCGTGATCTTCCGCGCACTGCAAAAGCGGCTCTGCCTGTTGCTGCAAGGGCGCTGTCTGCTCCACCAAAAACGCCCGCGCCGATAAGCGGCTGACCGGTTTTGTTTGTAGAAACTCCTGCACTTCCAGCAGTCCTGTTTGCGACGCAGCTTCGTCAAAGAGAAGGTATTCGCAGAGGCGGTAATTTGCAGTTTTTGGCAGAGCCTGTTCTGCCGTTTGGATGGCCCGCTCCAGCGTTTCGCCTTCAGCCGTACAGGCTCGGATCTCCGCCTCTGCATCCGAGGCATCGGCGGCGGCTTCCGGGAACTGATACAGCAAGCTCACCGTCCAGCCTTGTCCTCCCTGCCGGAGGAAAAGCGCCCGCACCATGCTCTTTTCCGTGGTCTCGGCCCGCAGAAAGGCCACGCACCAGAGGGCCAGCAAGCACCCGGCCATCCAGCGGGCGGTTCGTGAGGGATGTTTCATTCCGGCACCTCCTGTTCCCCGCAGCCAAATGCCCGGCAGAGCAGCACCTGCAGGGTGCACACCAGCATCCCGCACCGGAAGAGCGCCGCCGCAAGCCAAACGAGGAGAAAGGCCGCATCGAACCGCGCAATGCCTCCAATGCTCCCCGCCCGCAGCAATTCAAGGCCCTGCAAGCCATAGGCCGGGCCAAACACAGCCTCTCGGCCAAAGGCAAAGAGCGCCTGCACCAAAAGGGCCGCAAAAGGAAGAACCCAGTGCCTTTGAGGTTTCTGCCCATCGGTTTCAAAAAAGAGCGGAAGAGCAAAGAATTCCGCGTAAATCGGCAGCTGCATTGGTCCGGTCATTTCCGGTTCCGGAAACAGATTCTCCCAGTGGAGCTGGCCGCTCAGACTGAAAAAGCAGATAGCCGCCGCCAGAACCACAGCCCACCACAAAATTCCGGCACTTCGGGAAAAAACACCCGGTTCCAGCGTCCATCCGGCCCATAGCAGAAGCGGCAGGATACCGACCAGCGCCATAGACGAAAACTGCTCCCAGCAGAGCGTCTGTATCTGGCCCAGTGTTTCCGCCAGTTCCGCACCAAACCAGAGCGTCGCCAGCAGGCAGAAGAGCTTTGAGCAGAAGGTGTTTCCGGAAAAGGTGCCCTGTTCCACTTCTGCAAGAGCCAACAACCGCGAGATCACCGCCAGTGCCAAGGCCATCGGGAGTCCCTGCAACAGCAGCGCCCGCGCAGAGACTGCTTCGCTGGACAGGATGCACTGCCCCATCACGGTGGTCAGAACGCTGAGGGAAACGGCCGCACCGGAAAAGTTCAGCTTTCTCATGGCGCTTTCCTCCGTTTCTGCCAAATGGTAAAGGGGCGGGCTGACAGGGTGCGGTAGGTGCGCCGGGTCACGCCGTCCTGCGAGATCCCCGCCTTGGGGAACGGAAGCGGCGCGCAGTAGGGCACTCCCAGCGCTGAGACCCGTGTCAGCGCCAGCAATACCGCCAGCGCCGCCGTCACAAAGCCCACCGGCCCGGCGACACCCGCCGCCAGCAGGACCAAAAGCCGGAAGATCGTAGCCGCCTCGTACAGCGACGGTACCACGAACACTGCGATGGACGCCACTGCCGCGATCAGGATGACCGGGGTGCTCATCAAGCCGGTGGCGATGGCGGCGTCTCCGATGATGATGGCGGCCACTAAGCTGACCGAATGGCCCAGCGTCTGCGGCATCCTCAGCCCGGCCTCCCGGATGACTTCCAGCAGCAGGATGACAACTACCATCTCGGCAAACAGCGGCAGCGGGGTCGCCCGCTCCGCCGCTTCGATCTTAAAAAGCAGTTGCGGCGGCATCAGCTCCGGCAGATAGACCGCAAGGCAGACAAAGGCTCCCGGCAGAAAGATGCTCAGGTAGAACGCCCCATACTTTAGCACCCGCAGAAAGGATGCGAAAAAGGCGGGCTGGGCATAATCGTCAAGGCACTCAAAGTTTTCGCAGAAGAGGGTCGGCAGGATCATCGCCGACGGGCTTCCGTTGACTAGGATCAGAATTTTCCCCTCGCAGAGCTTTGCAGCGGCCACAGCAGGGCGCTCGGTGTAGCCCACAGGCGAAGCCGTCCGCACCCGGCATGGGAAAAGCCACGGCACGAAATAGCTGGAATCCAACAGCATCTGCGGCCGGGCGCGGCGAAGGGTCTCTTTCACTCGCTCGACGGCGGCGGGCGATGCCTTCCCCTTACAGTAACAGACCGCATACTCCGTTTTCATCTCGCAGTCCCCTTGCCGCACTTCCATGACCAACGCCTCGGTGCGGATGAGCCGCCGCAGCAAACTCAGGTTGACCCGCAGCAGATCGCAGAAGCCCTCCCGCGAACCCCGGATGTTCCCTTCCCCGGAGGGTTCTTCCACCGAACGATATTTCAGGCTTTGCACCGAAAAAGCGATCCCCTTGGCACAGCCGTCCAAAAGCAGCACCGCCATCCCAGCGGTCAGCCGCTGCATCAGGCTCTCCCAGTCCTCTACCGGGGCACTCTCGGCAGGAAGAGCCGAGTGCTCCCAGAGGAGTTGATATACCCGCTCACCGCCGGGCGCAGCCTGACCGGAGAGGAGAGGCGGTGTCTGGCGGCTGGCCGCGTCCAGCAGAAGTTCCCACAGGGACTCCAAGCTCGCCATCCCGTCAAAGAGCAAAATTGCGCCCCGGCAGCGGTACAACTCGATCCGCTTCGCATAAAAATCGGCGGAACTGCCCAATCTAGCGTTGAGCGCCGTGAGATTCGTTTCCAGATGTTCGGAAAGCTGCATGGTTCCATCCCCCTTTTGCCCTAGGGTGCCCGCAGCGGCGGCGGTTATTCCCGCAGGAGGTGTTCGCCTTTGAAATTACTGATCTTTCGCACGATTTTGATCTATCTCTGCGTCCTGTTTGCCATGCGGCTGATGGGCAAGCGGCAGTTGGGAGAATTGCAGCCGGAGGAGCTGGTCTCCACCATCCTCATCTCCAATCTGGCGTCCATCTCCATCGAAAGTGAGGAAGTCCCGGTGACCGCCAGCCTGATCCCGCTCTTCCTGATTGCGGCATTGGAGCTTCTGGGCTCGATTTTGAGCTTCCGGAGCCAGAAATTCTTCAACCTGATGTCCGGGCGGCCCAAGACCGTCATCCTGAACGGAGAGATTGACCAAGACGCCCTGCGCACTCTGCGGCTGACCACCGCCGACCTGATGGAGGCCCTGCGCGGCAAGGATGTCTTCGACCCACGGGATGTCTCCTACGCCGTCGTGGAGACGAACGGGAACCTTTCGGTGGCGCTCCGGCCCGAAAAGGAAACGACCACCCTCGCGGACCTCCGCCTGAACGCCGAACGAACACAGGCCACCATTCCCTTTGTGCTGGACGGGCAGATACTGGACGACAACCTCCACTGGTGCGGCAAGGACCGCACGTGGCTGGAGCGGACTGCCGAGGCAAACACCCTGCTGGTGGAAGAGATCCTGCTGCTCATCGGCAACGACACCGAGGACTATTTTCTTTTGAAAAAGCAGCCGCGCCGCCCGGCGGGAAAGGAGAAGCCATGAAACGCATCTACGCCTGTCTCGTCATCGTGGCGGCGCTGCTCATCATCGCCTTTTACAGCAGCTTCCGGGTGCAGCAATTCGCCGAGGAGATCTCGGAGGATCTGGACAACGCTGTGGAGGCCATCCGGGACGAAGATCTGACCGGTGCGCGGCAAGCCCTTGCCGAAGGGGCAGAGCTGTGCGACCGGATGCGGGAAGGGATGAACCACCTTCTCCGTACTGAGGACTTCACCGAGCTGGAAGCCGCCCTCCGCGCGGCGGACGGCCACTTGGAGTGGAATGCTCCGGAGGAAGCCTTCGGTGAGCTGCGCCGCGCACAGGTTCAGGTCGAAACGCTGGCGTGGCTGGCCCAGCGCATCATCTGAACGCAAAAAAGCGCACCGCCCACCCGCTTGGAAAGCCAACCGGAGGCAGTGCGCTTTTGCCTATTCAATGATCACTTGCTGCGGTTGCCCATCAGCTTTTTCAGTTCATTGAAAAAGCTTTCGACATCCGCAAACTGCTGGTAAACCGAGGCGAAGCGGACATAGGCCACCTCGTCGATCTGCTTCAGTTCCTGCATGGTCAGCTCGCCGATCCGGACGCTGGTCACCTCACGGTCATAAGAACTCATGAGGGTCTGCTCGATGCTGCTGACGGCCCGCTCCAGCGTTTCGAAGCTGACGGGGCGCTTGGCACAGGCGCGAAGCATGGCATTGAGGAGCTTCTGCCGATCGAAGGGCTCACGGGAGTTGTCCTTTTTAATGACGATCAGCGGGACGGTCTCCACCACCTCGTAGGTCGTGAACCGCATATGGCAGCGCAGACACTCCCGGCGGCGGCGGATGCGCTCGCCGTCCTCGGTCGGGCGGGAATCAATGACCTTGGATTCCTCATCGCCGCAATAGGGACATTTCATGGTTTGTTCCTCCTGATGTTGGTCACGGTCAAGTTCGGGCGAAGATTATGCGTTCTTCTTGCCCTTGCGCTCGCTCCACAGCACCCACGCGGAGGTGGAAACGCACAGCGAAGTGTACACGCCGCTGACCATACCCATCATCAGCGGGAAAGCAAAGGTGAAGATACTGTCCAGACCATAGAGCTTGGAGATGACGCACATTACACCCAGCGCCATCACGGTGGTGATGGTGGTGATGAGGGTGCGGCGGGCCGACTGGTTGACCGAGTGGTTGACCAGCTCCTCGAACGGGGTCTTTTTCCCCATCA
>ERZ857775.201-NODE-201-length-91691-cov-17.924571_pt1 | contig 91691 bp, 82 predicted proteins | sample MGYA00519698_ERZ857775 | MGnify/ENA primary metagenome ERZ857775 (study PRJEB31778, sample SAMEA3449363) | human gut metagenome | biome: human gut; feature: human-associated habitat; material: faeces | place: United Kingdom | collected 2010/2012 ...
CATGCGAACCTCCAGTCCGGACCGCTTCACGGTCCAACTTTCTGTCCGCACCCCCTTTAGGATCATTTTCGCTGTGACTGTATGAGTGACATATCAAAACTATGCCCATTTACTACGTTTAGCCCGGGAGGCTCGACCATGCACCGGTTTTTTTAAATTCGCGAGCCGTCTACCTGCGGTTTTGTTTTCTCAAATTCGACATGCTCGGCGATTGCCGATCAAACGTAGTAAATGGACATAGTTTTTGACAGGCGGCATCGCGCGCGTCCCTCGCAAGGGCAAAATGATCCGTTTTCCTCCGTCCCCAAGGGATCAGTTGAACAGATTGCCGATGGGGTCGGGATTGGAGCTGGGGAGATAGCGGATTTCTAGCTCCATGCCGAGCGCCTGCAGTTCTTTGAGGGCAGCGACATCTGCGTCGCTCACGGCAACCGCGGGCGTTATGGGACGCTTGCCCTCCCCCACCTGCATATGGCCAATGCTGATCTTGGTTATCGGCACGCCGCCCTTAACCAGCGCGAGCGCATCGGCGGGTGAGGCCACCATGATCAGAATCCATTGACGCGGCGTTGCAGTATGAATGATGTCGATAGCCCTTTGCACCGAGAAAAATCTTGTCCAGACGCCTTCTGGCGCCGCCACCCTCATGGGTGCCCACTTGCGAGCGTCCGCGGAAATCTCGTCGTTGACGACCAGGACGAGGTTAGTACCTACGGCCTCGTTCCACAGCGCAAGATCTTGCCCATAGATAAAGCGGTCGTCGATACGCGTCAGGAGAATCTTGGGCTGAGCCATCGCCGCCTCGTTTCGCTCGACATCCATACGAACAGGACGCCGGCAGCCAACTCGACAGCAGGTCAAGCGCCAAATGGGTGCCGCAGACATCACGTCTCCAATATTAGTGCATTTAAAGTGAGAAAAGCCGCCAGAACACTTGCGCGGATTTGCGATGTCCCGTATCATAGACAGCCGTTGACGCCTCAGCTGCGTCACCACATGGCCGCCAGCGTAGCTCAGTTGGTAGAGCACCGCTCTCGTAAAGCGGGGGTCACCGGTTCGAGCCCGGTCGCTGGCTCCATTGCACAAGACAGCCGCCTTCGGGCGGCTTTTTTGTTGCCGATTTGAGTGCATGTGCGCCAACCCATGTATCGCCACGTCGATCGCTTCCCGCCCGAAATCAAAAAACCCCGCCAAATGTGATTCTCCTAGGGAAAACACGCTTGGCGGGGTTGTAGCGTGATTCTCCTAGGGGAATCACGCCATCAGACGAACAGCTCCACCGAGTGGTTCTTTACTTCTGCCAGTAAGCGTCGGCAAGCAGCTTACTCGGCGAACGCATTACCAAAGCTGTTGCCGCACACCCGCGTCTCGACCAGGGTAAGGTCGGGATTGAACACGACAAAGTCGGCGTCGCGACCCGGCATGCTGCTGCACTTGTCGTCGACATGAACCAGCAAGCGACGCCGGGGCCGACACCCGAGCTCCTACAGCTCGGTTACGACGACGCCGTTGTAGACCTCGTCCCAACGATCCATAACCAAGTGGCCAGTCATGGGATCCATGGCATTGAGCTTGCCGCAGGTGTTGGCGGTACGCAGGACCGTCTCGTCATCCGCGCCAGCAGCAATCGCATGTGCGAAGCCGGCAATGGTCGAATCGCCAGAGCCCGTAGCGTTAACGGCGGGGATATCGGGCGTCTTTGCGCGGAACGCACGGCCATTGTGGAAGCCAACGGAGCCGGCAGCACCCATGGATACGACGACCCAGGGGATATCGGAGAAGCGGGCATCAGAGGCGAGCGCGGCGCGGAGCTCGTCCACATCGTCGGTGGTAAAGCTCGTGCCCAGAAGGCCGTTGATCTCGGTCAGGTTAGGCTTGACCAGCTCGGGTTTAATTTCGGACTTAAGGGCGGCCTCGAGCGAAGCACCCGAGGTATCGAGCAGCACCTTGGCTCCGGCGTTCTCGGCAATGCCCGTGATCTTGGCATAGTAGCCTGCCTCGACACCGCGGGGCAGAGAACCCGAAATGGTGACAACGTCGGCCTTGCCCGCAAGCTCAGTAAACTTGGCGGTAAAGGCATCGAGCTCCTCGGGGGCAATTGTCGGGCCGCTCTCGAGCAGCTCGGTCTGGTTGCCGGCGTGGAGGATGTTGAGGCAAATGCGAGTCTCGCCCTTGATGGGCACAAAGTCGTTGTTAATACCGTTGGCGTCCATAAGCTCAGCCATGTAGGCGCCCATGTGGCCGCCGAGCAAACCGGTTGCCACAACGTCGTCGCCCAGCTGACCCAGCACACGGGCCACGTTGAGGCCCTTGCCGCCGGCGGTCTTTTCGGGCGTCACACGGTTGACGTCGTCGATAACGAGCTCATCGAGCTGATAGCGCGTATCAACAGACGGGTTCATCGTAACGGTGAGGATCATTTTTAGCTCCTTATCTCGCAGGCTCCTTATGCCTCGCGATACGAGTCGACAAAACGGAATTACAGAATCTCAATCGTGAACGAGCGAACGACGGTCTCCTTGGGCTTGGCGACAAGGCAGCCGCGCTTATGCTCAAGCACGTCGTCCTCATCGGAGCAGGTCGAAAGGCCGCCCCAAGGCTCAACCGCCACAAAATCGCCCTCGGGCTTGCTCCACACAATGAGATATGGGAAGCCCTCAAAGCTCAGGCGAACGCCCTTGTCCTCGCCCTTTTTGGAAAGCGTGACCTGACGGCTCTCGAGCACGTCAAAGATGGTCTCCGCAAAATCGAAGAGCTCATGCGACAGAGGCAGTGTCTTTCCCACCATGGGGTTCTTGGAGCGATTGGTCACGTCAATCAAGCCAGTCGAGGGGACGGCAGTGCAAAGCTCCGCAGCCTCGTCCTTCTCAAAGCGCAACTCGTAGTCCGTATAGGCCTCGCCCTCATCGAGCGGACACCTAAAGCCGGGATGACCGCCGATAAAGAACGGCATGTCCTCGGTTCCCTCGTTGGTCACCTCATAGGAGACGCGCACAGCAGCGTCCTCGAGCGTATAACGAGCGACAAGCTTAAACGGGTAGGGATAATCGCTCAGCAGCGCCGCGTTATCCTCCGAATCCAGGCACATCGCCAGCTCGTTCTCGCTCTGGCTCAGCAGCTTCCACTCCTGTTTGCGCGCAAACCCGTGGCGAGCGAGCTTTACATGATGCCCGGCAAACGTCATGGCGCTGTTGTCGCGCAAGCCTCCGCAAATCGGGAAGCAAATCGGTGCTTGGCCGGACCACACGGCGGGATCGCCCTGCCACAAGTACTCGCGACCTCCAGCCTCAATCGAGGTAAACGAACCACCAGCCGTGGACACCTTAATAGAAATCGAATCGTTGGAGAGAGCGTATTCCATTGCCCATCCTTTCGAACAACTGCTTTTGCTCGCAAGTACCCGTCTCGGCCCTGACCAAAGGACAAACCCGCACGTTCACCGATGCATCCGGTATCCCAGGCATGCAACGGGGCACCATACAGACATTGACGCAATTACAGCTGAAAGGCCTTCTTATGCGAACCATCATCCTCTATGCCTCGCGCCACCACGGCAATACGAAAAAGCTCGTGGACGCCATCGTCGAGGCGCACCCCGAAATCGATACCCTCGACGTCAAGGCGCTTGGCAAAAACGAGTACCCCGACCTGCACGAATACCATCTGATTGGCGTCGCCACGGGCATCTATTACTCCGAGATCGACAAGGACATGGCACGCGTGCTCACGAACGTGCTGCAGCCGCAGAACAAGGTGTTTGGCCTTATGACCTACGGTGGCAAAAACAAGTGGTACGGCAAGGATATCGATGGTATCTGCCGCATGAGGCAGGCCATCTTTATGGAGGTCTACGGCTGCCCCGGCTTTGATACGTGGGGGCCGTTCAAACTCACCGGCGGTGTCCAAAAGGGACACCCGACCGCTGAAGAAATTAAGGGCGCCGTCGACTTCTTCGACAAGATCGAAGACGAGTACGGCGACATCATCGTCGAAGAGTATGCCAAGCGCGAGAAGCGTCTAGCCTACGAGAAGGAGCATCCTGCAGGAGGCCTGGTGGCCGGCATCAAGCGCACGGCAAAGAAGATCGCTAACAAGCTGTAACTGTAAAGGTGCTTTTGAGCGTTTAACCCATACGGCGGGTCCGAGCAGATTCGGGCCCGCCGTTTTTTCTATCGTTACTCGGTAAAGGCGTTGCCGACGCTCTGGCCGCCAACATACGTCTCGACGAGGGTGAGCTCATGGTCGAACACGACAAAGTCGGCGTCGCGACCTGGCATGATGCTGCCGCACTTATCCTCGATGTGCGCAGAGCGAGCCGGCACCTCGGTTGCCATGCGAATGGCGATATCGGCGCTGGCGATGCCCCAGTCGACGATGTTCTTGACGCCCTGGGCAAGCGTGAGCACCGAGCCGGCAATGCTCTTGCCGTCGGCGAGCCAGCACAGGTTGTCCTTCATGATGACGTCCATGCCACCACTGGTGTAGCTGCCCTCGGGCATGCCGCCGCAACCCAGGCAGTCGGTAATAAGCACCGTGTGCTGCCAGCCCTTGGCCTGCAGCAGCGCCTTGATGGCAGCAGGGTTAACGTGCTTGCCGTCACAGATGATCTCGGCGTAGGTCTCGGGCGTGGACATGGCAGCGCCCACGACACCGGGCTCACGGTGATGCAGCCCGCGCTGGCCGTTATAGGTATGCGTAAAGCAGCTGGCACCGGCGTTGATGGCAGCGATGCACTCATCGTAGGTGGCGTCGGAGTGACCGATGCTGGTCACCACACCCTTGGCGTTCAGAGCAGCCGCATAAGCAGCGGCACCGTCGCGCTCGGCCGCCATGGCGCTCTTGACGATGCGACCACCCGCAGCCTCCTGCCACTGATCAAAGATTTCCTCGGAGGGATCGATAAGATAAGCGGGGTTCTGCGCGCCCACGTGCTTCATGGTAAAGAAGGGGCCCTCCAGGTAGATGCCCTGAATGCGAGCACCGCAGAAGTCGGGGCCGCGACCCTCGTCCGCCTGAGCGATGGCGGCGCAGGCGTCCTTGATCTGCTCGACGCCATCGGTGAACGTCGTGGGCAGCCAGCTGGTGGTACCGCGACGGGCGAGCTCGGTCGAGCTGATATCGATGCCCACGGGATCATTATCGGTAGTTGAGTGGTTGTAGAAGCCATGGATGTGAGTATCGACCATACCCGGTGCGATCCACGACCCCGTGTAGTCCTTAATCTCGCAAGAGGGCTCGTCGGCCTGCCAGGCGCCAAAGACGCCATCCTCGACCATAAGATAGCCGCCCAGTTGCGGGCCTGCCGGCAAGAAGAACTTGTCAGCCTTAATTGCGTACGTGCTCATATGCACTCCTTGCTTCTAAAGCAGTTGACTGTGGTGATGCTATACCCAGCTCAGGTAAAACAAAAAGCGCCCGCCCGCCGTTATGAGCGGACGGGCGCCCTTACAGAGGGACGCGATTAAGCGGTGAAGGGGTGAATCGTCACGCCCTTGACCACGCGGTTGACCGTGCCGGTGGGGCTCGGCGTATCGGGCGTGTTGCCCACGCGCACGGAGTTGAGCAGGCTGATGGCCTGGGCAAACATCACGAACGGCAGAGCGAGGTAGCCCTCGGGAAGCGCTTCGTAGCCCTTAAAGGTGAAGGACTCACCCTCATAGACGGTAGCACCTTCCTGCTGAACGGCGATGGTGTGCTGAGCGATTTCGTCGCCACCGATCTCGTTGAGGATGTCGATGTCGTACTGACGGGTGTAGGCGTCGTTGTTGACGAACACGAAGACGAGCGTCTTATCGTCGACGAAGGACTTGGGTCCGTGACGATAGCCCATGGAGGTATCGTAGGAAGTAGCGACCAGACCGTGAGCGAGCTCGAGGATCTTGAGCTGGCTCTCCTGGGCAAGGCCACCAAAGGAGCCAGAACCCAAGTAGGTCACGCGGTTGAAGTCGCCAGCCAGGTAATCGGCGATCTCAGACTCACGAGAGATGACCTCCTCGCCCATCTTGGCAATCGTCTCGACCCACTCGGCCTTCTGCTCGTCAGAGGCAGTGTCGAAAATAAGGGTGGAGAGCAGGGTCATGCAGGAATAAGAGCCAGTCATGGCGAAGCCCTTGTCGTTGGCGCGCGGAATGAGCAGCGTCAGCGCATTGGGATCATCGGCAGACTCGACGGCGAGCTTGCCCTCAGGAGCGCAGGTGATGTTGAGGAACTTGACGTTGTGGACGAGCTCCTTGGCAACGGCAACGGCGGCAAGGCTCTCGGGGCTGTTGCCAGAACGGGCAAAGGAAACCACGAGCGTGGGATCCTCGGCGCGCAGGAAGTCGCGCGGGGCGCTCACGATGTCGGTCGTGGCGATGGGCTTAAAGTCGTAGAGATCAGTGTTGCCAGCGTGACGCAGGTACGGGGCGCAGGTATCGCCAACGTAGTCGGACGTACCGGCACCGGTGAAGACAACGGACAGACGACCCTCACCCATAGCGCGAGCCTCGGCCAGGAAGGCCTCGATGGCCTCCTTGTTCTCGCGATAGATGTTGAGCGTATCACGCCAAAGCTCGGGCTGCTGAGCAATCTCGGCCGTGGTGATCTGGGCGCCGAGCTCGGTAAGCTCCTCGACATTCTTCTTGAACATTTCTAATAACTCTTTCTTTACTAAAGCGTCTGATATACAAAGACTCAACCTGAAAAGTCAAATCGAGTAGTAGTCATAGGCTGTTTTTCTTTCGTTGGCACTCGTATCCGATCACAAAGTATCTCGATAGTGAGAGATTCTGTACTTGAACTTGTCGGCACGAGCCACCGAAAGCGTGAACTCGACAACATCATTTTGGGTGTTGTGAGTAGTTCGGACTATGTCCAGAACTGGCGCACCCTCACCAATACCTAGAAGCCGAGCGTCACATGGACGTGCTATACCCGCAGAGAACTCCTCATCCGCCACTCGAATTTTCTGCTGATAATCCTGCTCAATAACATCGTAAAGGGGCTTTTGTTCGAGTAGAGGACGCTTGAGTGAAATAAAGAGCCTTGCTGGAAGATAGCTACGCTCAACCATCATAGGTATACCATCTGCCATTCGTAAACGTTTGAGTTTTAATACCTTTTCACCCAAATGAATCCCCATTTGCATCGAGAGCGTTTTATCTGCTTCCATTTCACAGAACTCTAAGATGGTTGTTTCTGGCAGCCGGCCCATCGCTTTCATCTGTTCAGTAAAACTGTACGATTGGGTAAGATTTGTTGCTTGAGCTAGTCGATCGGCAACAAACGTACCGCGACCTTGTTTTCGCACAATCCGACCAAGATACTCAAGTTCCTGAATTGCAAGCCGGACAGTCGACCGCGAAAGCCCGAAACGTTCGGCAAGCTCACGTTCGGACGGAATCAAATCACCTGGCTGATATTCATGATCAATTTTTTCGATCAGAATATCTACGAGCTGGTCATATAGCGGTTGTCTGTGCCTCGTGCACGTCATGATATTCTCCACGTAATGAGCAATTGACCAATACTTCAGCCTTCAGGTAACGCACCAACATGTCCAATAAATGGGCTAATAGCGACACTACATCTCATCGTCTTCGTCAATGTCAGCACTCTCGAGTTTCTTGAGATCGACTCCCTCACGACCAACGACCCGTGCGCGTTCGGCAAGTTCATCAAGCGTTGGGTCTCCAAACGCACGCGTCATAACGAGCTCCACCAACATAGGTAGATTTGTTCCGGTGACAACGGTCACGTTATCGAGCTCAGTCGTCATTGGGATAGCTTGATTGAACGGAGTACCGCCAAGCAAATCAACAAACACCAATACGCCATCACAAGCTTGACGCATCTTGGCAATGCAGGTTCGCAAATCATCACCAAAAGTAACCGCCTCCGAGCCCGCAAAAGGAACTACCTCAAAATTAGGCTGTTCGCCGGCGACCATATCCACAGCGCTTTTCAAACCAGGTGCAAACTGACCGTGACCAGTTAGTACAAATCCAATCATTCTATCTACCTTTCTACCGTTCGCTTTCTCTAGCCATAGAACCCCTCAAAAGGGCTCTTACGACCACTGCATCATTAAAGTTTAGTGAGTATTTTGTTTTATCGTGGGAGGTCTGTGAGCGTCTCTAAGCTGCTTTTCAAGGTTGCGATATCTACGTGCTTCGCTCTTGTTCCCGCTACTCTCATATTGATATGAGAGCAGCAGATAGAGCTTTCCGCGTAACCCAAGGTCGTTCGTATCTAGCATGGCTTCCATCTCATCGATCTTATCATGCCGACGGCGAAAGACTATGTCGTAGGTCAATTGACTGTCCGCCAAAATACCCTTCGACACGACGGGACGCATCTCTTCCAACATGGACGCCGCCCGCTTGCGGTCACCCGTCTTGATATAGAAATTAAAGGCGCGAACCGCAAGCTGTCGACGTTGCTTATCGCTGCACGACATCTCCAGCAAGTGGTCAAGCATTCGATCTGCATATGCGTCCATATCAGCAGCTTCGTAGATAGTGAAACGAAGGTAATACTGCTTATACGTAGACATTACTATACGCGCTAGTTTGCGATCGAGCAGGTCTATGCAATCTTGGTATAAGCCCAAGTTAAACAATACCTGCAATTTCATATCGAAGTATTTTTTCGCTCCTTCGGTCACAGCGAAATAAGCCACGACAACACAAATGAACAGGACAATCCAAAATGGCATTGCACTATATTCCCTTCAAGGCAGCCTTAATGAATTAATCGAACACGATGACTGCATAACCGCCTATGAACAGCGGTGTCCGACAAAACAAAAGAGGCGCACACTCCAGGGGATATGGCGATAAAGTCGCCTTGGAGGTGTGCGCCACATCTTAATTGAGGATCAAATGTCGCGACAATATGGGGTACTTAGCCCTTGCAAATGATACCGAATGCACCCAAGGCAATGGACAGAACCAAGACGATAAAGATAGCCTTCGTCGAGGTCATGCCCTTCTTACCAAGGAGCCAGTATACGAAGCCGACGAGCGCGGCAGGAACCAGCTTGGGGCAAATCATATTGCAGATATTCTGCAAGTCAACGGTAACGCCACCGATAACAGGCTTCGCTGCAATGACGATACCGACATTGGTTGCGACCAGGGCACCGACCATAAAGACACCCATTACGGAGGCCGCGTCGGTCAACGCGTTCAGGCGGTCGCTCATGGTGGTGACGAGCTTCATACCCTGCTCATAGGCCATGTGGGTCTGCTTGCAGCGGAACCAGTCAACAAGGATGTTAACGGCGACCCAGATGAAGATACCCAAGGGGTTGCCGTTCATGGCCATATTGGCAGCCAGGGCGCCAAAAATGGTCGGGAGCAGCGAACCGAAGATGGAATCGCCGATGGAAGCCAGCGGTCCCATGAGACCAGTCTTGAGACCGGCAACAGCCTCGAGGCCCTCAATGCCCTCCTCTTCCTCAATCGCCAAATCGATACCGGTGATGATCGTGTTGAGGAAGTTTGAGGTGTTGAAGAACGGTGCGCACTGGGCGCGGCAGGCTTCTTTTAGCTCCGGCGTGCCGTCACCGTACAGCTTGCGCAGCGTGGGCAGGATAATCCAGAGATAACCAGAGTGTTGCATGCGCTCGTAGTTCCAACCATCCTGGAAACCAAGCAGGTTACGACGGTTGATCTGCGCAAGGTCGTCCTTGGTAATCTTGTAGCCAGTGGTGCCATTGGCGAGTTTCTCATTAGAGCTCATCGTCGTCTCCCTCCGCAGCGCCAGCAGCAGCGACGGGACGCTGGTTGTTCTTGTAGTACAGCAAAGACAGAGCAAAGCCAATAATAGCGATCGCCAGCATCGACATGTTATTGAACATACCGACCATATCCACGGCGCCCTTACCAAGCGCACCGTTCACAGCGACGATGTTGGCGTTGAGGTTCATGATGCTCGTGAAGGCCGTACCAAACAGGGCGGCGACTACAAAGCCGAGCAGCAGGTAGGCGACGTGCTTTTTGACCGGCAGGTAACGGAGCAGGATGGCGAAGCCAACGGCGGGCAAGGCACCGCCAGCAACAGACAGACCGTCACCCAGCCACTTCAAGTCGCCGTTAAGGGCGGTGGTGATGCCCTCGACCAAGCCCTGGCCAAATGCGAGAGCCAGGAAGACCGGAATCATGCGGGACAACATCCAGGAAACGGCACCGAGCAAGTAGTGTACGTTGTAGGCGCCCCAGTTCATCTTCTCGATATCGGCATCGCACATGTGACCGAAGAACGTGTTGGCGAAACGACCGGCGATATCGGTGTAAACGAGAATGGCAGCGACAGGTACGCCGATAGCGGCAAGAGCCGTCTCGGGATTCATGCCCGCGCCCACGGCAAAGGCCGTGGCGACCAGAGTGCCGGAGTTGGCATCGATACGAGAGGCGCCGCCAAAGGTACCAACGCCCAGGACGGTGAGCTGCATGCTGCCGCCGATAAACAGGCCAGTCTGCAGGTCGCCCATAATCAAACCGGTAATCATACCGGAGAAGACGGCTGAGCCGGCACAGGTGTACCAGTTCAGCTCATCCATAATCTGATAACCCGCATACAGGGTTAACAGAAGAATCTGCCACCAAGCAATCATGGTAAACTCCTTATTTAAGGTGTAACAGTTTCTACAATACCAATACGCTTATATAAACCGTGCATCCCCCTTCACGGCCTAGCGTTAATTCGACTAGAGCGTGAGAGCCTCTGGGTTATCCTGCGGCGTCAGCTGAATGACAATAGGAAGATTATCGGCCTTGAGTTTGGCAAATGCGTCAAGGTCCCCCTGGTCGCAACTAATGTTGCGATTCAGCTTCTTGACCGGCTCCATTGTCGTCATATTACCGACGATGAGCTGCTCAAGCTTAACACCTTGTTCCAAAAGTCGAACGTAGACCTCAGGCTTTTTCGCAACAATGAAGAGACGTTGCGCATCATATTTGCCAGCAGTGATGTTGGCAGCGGCCTTGTCGACAGGAAGCACGGACAACTTCACAGTTGCCGGGCAAGCCATGCGAAGAACCTGCTTTTGGGTAGCATCTTGCGATACCTCGTCGTCAACTACCATGAAGCGGCTTACCTGACGGGCGTTAGACCAGAGGTTTGCCACCTGTCCGTGAATCAAGCGAAAGTCGATTCGTGCGCCTACAATCATTTCTACTCAACTCCTTCTTGTTCAAGTGTACGGATAACGGGCTCAGAGCGAAGGGAGATTTTCGCATCATACACGCCCTCTGTTTCGAACATAACGAGTTCATTGGTACCAGGGCGTAATAAACCGTGCGGAACATAGAGCGTCATGATGGGACCCTTATCCCAAAAACGTCCGACATTCGTTCCGTTTACGAATGCCACACCCTTTCCAAAACCCGTAGTGTCGATAAAGGTATCAGCCGGCTCAGATATATCAAACTTTGCGCGATAAAAGGAAGGTTGCCCCTCTACCCAGCCGGCGGAATAATCAAGATTATCGATGTTATCGAGTGGCAGACAACGCATCTCCCAACCGGTAACAAAGTGAAGATCAACGCAAACTCCTGTCCTAATGCCCTTATGCTGCGTATCAGCGAGCAATTTGTGACCATAATTGACGCGACCCATATCCTCGGTCAGAACATCCAGGCGGTTGTGTTCACAGGGAAGAACGCAGTGAATATCTTCCCCGATGTGCTCCTGATACTGCGTCGCCACCTTGTCACCGTTCACAAACACCTGAGCGCGGTCGCGGGCGTCAATAACCCGAATACGCTCTTCATCTGCACGGTCACGCTCGACAGTCGTGGTATATAACGTATATCCATACGACTGACCCATCTCTTCCATGGGCATAGGATATTGGGCTTCAATCGGCTCCGAAAGAATATCGAGCACATTAAAGAGACTTACGCGCTCACTCACCGAAATATCGGGCATGGAAAACGCCTTTTTTGTTAACGGCTTGCTTTGCGCGATATCGGGATACAGCTCGTGAACTGTCCTTTGAATTGCGAAGTATTTCTCGGTCGGGTTGCCCTGTTCGTCCAATGGAGCATCGTAGTCATATGATGTCACCTGGTGCAGGTCATGCGTATGGCGTGCAGAACATCCGTTCATAAATCCAAAGTTGGTGCCTCCATGAAACATGTAGAGGTTTAAAGATCCTCCAAGCTCGAGCACCTCGCGAACGCAAGAGGCAAGATCTTCGGGATCGCGTCTGATGACGTTCTCCCCATAGCGATTGAACCAGCCGTCCCACAACTCCATGCACATAAGAGGCCATTGTTTTCCATGCTCCTTGTGAAAAGCAGAAAGAGCCTCAAAGTTCTCCTTTGCATGAGAACCAAAGTTGCCGGTGCACAACACATCATCGTCAATGAGCGTACCGGCACGAAGGCACCCACGCCACGGGCCATCGGAAGTACAAAGGGGCACGGAAACCCCACGCTCGACCATAAGGCGACGAATCGCGCGAAGATAGTCCTTATCCTCGCAATATGATCCATACTCGTTTTCAACCTGCATCATGATGATATTTCCGCCCTTGTCAATCTGACGCGAGACGAGTATCGGCATGAGATGGTCGTAGTACTGCGCAACGTGAGCAAGAAATTTGGGGTCGCTGCTACGCGGCCTCATATCATGTTCGCGCAGCAGCCATGCTGGCATGCCGCCAAATTCCCATTCTGCACAAATAAACGGAGAGGGCCGAACAATTGCATACAGACCGAGCGATGCTGCCTCATCAAGAAATGCCGCCAAATCGATTGAGCCAGAAAAATCGAAGACGCCAGGCTTTGGCTCATGAAGATTCCACGGTACATACGTTTCGACCGTATTAAACCCAAGAGCCTTAAGGTTATAGAGCGAGTGGTGCCAGTCGCTCGGATGAACACGCATATAGTGAATCGCCCCCGACAAGATGGTGAACGGCTCATCATCAAGTAGGAATTGATTGGTGATCTTAAACGAATGCATGCTACTCCCGATCTTCGTGCTCTACGACGCGGATGCCGGTTCCTCGGCCCTCGGCTAAACGCCTTGCCTATTATGGACGCATTAACGCAATTATGTAGACAGAATCTGAAGTGGTCCGTAAACGGTAGCGAAATGGCGATGAACGGCTTTAATGAACAAAATATAAACCCGCTGGTAAATTACTTTTTAACTATAGATTTCTAACGATTCTATATTTGAAAGGTGGTATGTACCAGCTATCCACTATTTCATACTAGTTACATTATGTTTCAATCGCATTTCTTCAAATGCTTATCTACTTTGTTGTTGCCGATTTGAGTGCGCGTGCGCCAACCCAAGCATCGTCACGGCTTCAGTTCCCCTATTCATAAACATAAAACCCCGCCAAACGTGATTCCCCTAGGGGAAACACATTTGGCGGGGTCCTTGCGTGATTTCCCTAGGGGAATCACGCCATCAGGCGAACAACTCAGCCGAGCAGCGCGTTACTCCTCCCAGTAAGCGTCTGCAAGCAGCTTAAAGCAGATCTTCTTGACCGGCTGCGCGCCATCGCCCGGGAACTCGAGCGTGGGCATGTGAGGCTCGCCGGCAACGAACAGCGCAAACTTGTCGTCGGCAAGATCGCCGGCGATCGAGGCGTCGGAATCGACCAGATCGTAGTCGTCCTTCTCGTCAAACTCCTGGACCAGCGTTAGGCTGCCCGTGGCGACCTTAAAGGCCTCGCGACCCTCGACATCGATCTGCAGGTCGTGATAGCGCTGATGCGTCTCGTAGTGGGCCTCGGCCTCGGGACGCGTCGTGGGCGCCATGACGTTCGCAAAGACCTTGTCGCCCAGAATCGGATGGCTGCCGACCTCGAGCTCCGCCGGGTCGTTCTCCTCGAGCCAGTCGATCAGCACGTCGAGGCCCTTGAGCATTCCGCGATATTCCTCGATATCGCCTAATGCACCGTAAATCATCTAAATCCCCTTTCGGATCGTTTCCTTGGCGGCTACTCGGCAAACGCGTTGCCGACGCTGTTGCCACCCACATACGTCTCGACCAGGGTAAGGTCGGGATTGAACACGACAAAGTCGGCATCGCGGCCGGGCATAATGCTGCCACATTTATCCTCGACGTGAGCAGAGCGCGCGGGCACCTCGGTCGCCATGCGAATTGCGATATCGGCGCTCGCAAGACCCCAGTCGACGATGTTCTTGACGCCCTGTGCGAGCGTGAGCACCGAGCCGGCGATAGCAGAGCCATCGGCAAGCCAGCAAAGGTTGTCCTTCATAATGACATCCATGCCACCGCTGGTGTACTTGCCCTCGGGCATGCCGCCGCAACCCAGGCAGTCGGTGATCAGCACTGTGTGCTGCCAGCCCTTGGCCTGCAGCAGCGCCTTAATAGCAGCAGGGTTCACGTGTTTGCCGTCGCAAATGATCTCGGCATAGGTGTTGGGCGTGGTCATAGCAGCCCCGACAACACCGGGCTCACGGTGATGCAGACCGCGCTGGCCGTTGTAGGTATGCGTAAAGCAGCTGGCGCCAGCATTGATCGCTGCAGCGCACTCATCATAGGTGGCATCGGAGTGGCCAATACAGGTCACGACGCCCCTTGCGCTCAGAGCCGCGGCGTAAGCGGCAGCGCCATCGCGCTCGGCCGCCATGGCGCTCTTGACGATACGACCGCCGGCGGCCTCCTGCCACTCGTCAAAAACTTTCTCGGACGGATCGATCAGATAAGCAGGGTTCTGGGCGCCCACATGCTTCATGGTAAAGAACGGACCCTCCAGGTAGATGCCCTGAATACGAGCACCGCAGAACTCAGGTCCACGCTCTTCGTCCGCCTGTGCAATGGCAGCGCAGGCCTCCTTGATCTGCTCCACGCCGTCGGTAAAGGTCGTAGGCAGCCAGCTGGTGGTACCACGACGAGCGAGCTCGGTCGAGCTGATGTTGATACCCTCGGCATCGTTATCGGTCGTGGCATGGTTATAGAAACCATGAATGTGGGTGTCCACCATGCCCGGCGCAATCCATGTACCCGAATAATCTTTGACCTCGCAAGCGGGCTCATCGGCCTGCCAAACGCCAAAGACGCCATCTTCGACCATGAGGTAGCCGCCCAGCTGCGGCCCTGCCGGCAAAAAGAACTTGTCGGCCTTGATAGCATACGTGCTCATCTATGCTCCCGTACCCGCAGTGCGTTTTAGGGCGGATCAAAAACCACTGCATTGTTAATTCGAGCGATTGTTCGTTGCCTTCTACCGCTTGGCACATTTTGCACCCGCCGCAAAATGTGCCAAGCCGTTTATACCCAATAACTCTAGACGGCTCGGTTGTGGTAGACCTTGTACTTAAACTGGTCGGCACGCGCAACCGATCGCGTATACTCGATAACCTCGTTGTTCATGTCGTATGTGGTACGAATCAAGTCCAGGACCGGTGCGCCTTCGGCAATCTCGAGCAAACGAGCGTCGGAATGGCGGGCGATACTCGCGTAGAATTCTTCCTCTGCCACGCGAACTTTCTCGTGATAGTCCTGCTCGATCATGTCGTACAGCGATTTGTTCTCGATCATGGGGCGCTTAAGCGCAAAGAACTTGCGGCTTGGCAGATACGTGCACTCAATCATCAGCGGCACACCATCGGCAATACGCAGGCGCTTGATCTTGTACAGACGCTCGCCCAGACGCGCGTTCATCTCGACGGCAATATTCTTGTCAGCCTCGACCTCGGTAAACTCAAGGATCGTCGTCTTGGGCACACGGCCGATCGCCTTCATCTGCTCGGTAAAGCTATAGGTTTGCGTGAGGTTTGCCGTTTGCAGAGAGCGGTCGCACACCATGGTTCCACGGCCGCGCTGACGAACCACCAAGCCCAGACGTTCAAGCTCCTGCAGGGCAAGGCGAACCGTCGTACGCGAGAGCCCGTAGCGCTCCGACAAGTCACGCTCGGACGGCAAATAGTCGCCGGCTCGAAGTTCGTGATCGATTTTATCGGTCAGCAAATCGACGAGTTGATCGTACAGAGGTTGTTTGCGCGCTCCCATTGCCATAATGATACCTGCCGGAAAATGACTCGAAATTGGTTGTAACCAGACACCACGTACTATAGCAGTTTTAACGAAATAACAGCAGGTCACCCGGCATATTTCGATATTGTTTGCCGGATGATTGTCTGCGCACTGTAATACCAATCACATCGCCGCATCAAGTAACGAGGTAGCAAAAAGGGCCGCCCCCGCGGAGCGGGACGACCCTTTACAAGACAGATGCGTCTCTGAGGTTTAGAGAAGCTTCTTGAGCTCCTCGGCAACAGCCTGGACCTGCGTGCCGATGATGACCTGGGTAGCACCCTTGTCCATCTTCATGACACCCAGAGCGCCAGCCTTCTTGCAGGCAGCCTCGTCGACCAGAGCGGAATCGCCGAGCTCGAAGCGCAGGCGAGTAGCGCAGCAGTCAACGGTCTTGACGTTCTCCTTGCCACCGACGGCAGCGAGAACGGCAGCGGCCAGAGCGGCGAACTTTTCGTCGCCAGCAGCGGCGGGAGCAGAGGTCTCCTCGACATCCTCATCCTCGCGACCAGGGGTCATGAGGTCGAACTTGGTGATGGCGAAGCGGAACACGAAGTAGAAGACCAGGAAGGCAGCGATGCCCAGCGGGATGATCATCCAGGTGTTGGCAGCAGCCGGGAGGCTAGCGGAGAACAGGAGGTCGGTAGCACCAGCGGAGAAGCAGAAGCCGGCACGGAAACCAACAAAGTAGGTGATGACGGTGAAGACGCCGTACAGGGCAGCGTACACGACGTAGAGCGGGAAGCACAGGAACATGAAACCGAACTCGAAGGGCTCGGTGACGCCGCAGACGAAGGCGCAGATGGCAGCGGAGACAACCAGGCCGATAGCAGCCTTCTTGTTCTTAGCGGTCTGAACCATAGCCAGGGCAGCACCCGGGACACCGAACATCATGCAGGGGAAGAAGCCGGACATGTACATACCGAGGCTCCACTTGACGTCAGCGGAGGTCTCGCCAGCCCAGAAGTGGGTCAGGTCGCCCAGGCCGATGGTGTCGAACCAGAACACGTTGTTGAGCGCGTGGTGCAGACCAGTCGGGATGAGCAGGCGATTGAGGAAGGCGTAGATGCCAGCGCCGATGCCACCCATGGCAGCGATACCCTCACCAAGAGCAACGAGGGCACCGAAGATGAGGGGCCACACGAAGAGCAGAACGACGGAGACGACGATGCAGATGACGGCGGTCATGATGGCGACGCAACGCTTGCCGGAGAAGAAGGCCAGCCAGTCGGGAAGACGGGTGTCCTTGAACTTGTTGTAGCAAGTGCCACCGATGACGGCGGACAGGATGCCGATGAAGGAGTTGCCAGCGATCTTGGAGAACGCGATACCCTCGGTGGTGGCGAGCCATTTATCGGGATCAGCAATGCCTTGGACAGTCTGAACGACAGCGGGGCTCAGGAGCTGCTGAATCATCAGGAAGGCGACGAGGCCAGCGAGGCCAGCGGTGCCATCGTGATCGTCGGCAAGGCCGACAGCGGCGCCGACTGCGAACAGCCAGGCCATGTTATCGATAAGAGCGCCGCCTGCCTTGATGAGCAGGAAACCGGCGGTATAGGCAAAACCGGTAGTGTCACCGGCAGCACCCATGACTGCGGGAGCGAGCAGGTAGCCCACACCCATAAGAATGCCTGCGACGGGAAGCGCCGCGACGGGAAGCATCAGCGCTTTGCCGAGCTTCTGGAGGTACTTCATCATATTGGTATCTCCTCCAACCTTTCTTTCGTTGTTCACCAACGAGTTCCATGTCCGCGCCCTCTGCATACCGGCTTCTCCGCTTGCCGGCATTAAGCGCAAACTTAGTCAACCCAGTCCCTTTTCGCGGGTTGCAGGTATGTACGGCAGCACACACTCTATTCAAACGTCCATCACATTTCGTTCAAATTACTATATCGTTGCCAAACGGTTATTTTTGGCCCGTAAACGGTAATTTTTGCAGGTAGTCAAGTTGCGCATCTTTTATTACCAAACTATTTTTTAGTAATTTCCATTCGATTTCGATTCAGAATTGGTTACTACCAGATGAACAGTGGTACCACATTGTTACTACCAGTTTGGGCGAAATCGTTTTCACTTTACATGAATAAAGTATCTAAGAAATTGCATACTACCCCTCTCCTTTCCCCTCTTTTTCCCTGCCTTCCCTCCAACGCAAAGCCCCCTAGAACGGAGTTCGTTCTAGGGGGCTTCATCAGATATTTCGGCTTCGCACTCGAAAGCTCAGGCAAACCTTACGCAAACAGGCCGTAAATGCTGATGTTGGCCTTGGCGTAGAGGCCGTTAGCATACTCGGTCCACTTGGAGCTGGCGCTCGAAGCCTGCGAGGAATACTGCTGATAAGCAGTGTAGTAGGCGGTCATAGCTTGCTTGTAGGTGGCGCTATCGGCCGTAAAGGCATCGTCGGCAAAGGCCTTGGCATAGGTGCTGTCGGCATCCTTCCAGGTGCCCTTCTCGCTATCCCACTCGTCGCCGGCAAGGTTGATGATGTAGTCGGCGTAGTCCTTGCTCGCGGTCTCCTCGTTGCCGTCAGCAGGCTCGGTCGGAGCGGTCGGCATGCTTGCGGAGCCGTCGCCAACCTTCTTCTTATAGAGCTTCTGCAGCGTCGCGGACTGACGGACGATCTGCTTGGCCTGGTCCTTGGACACGCCGTACTGCTTGGCCATGGTCTTGTAGTCGGAGGTGCCGATGGAATCCTCGGCGTACTGCTTCATTTCCTTGGAAGAGACGGTAATGCCCTCGTCTTCGGCAGCGTCCAGCAGAATCTGGTTGCGCACGTAGGACAGGATAACGTCGGCAGACGGAGCGGTGTAGTTGCCGTCGTCGCCCTTGACGGTGTCGAGGCTGTACTGGCTCTCGATGGCCTCACGCGCGGTGATGTCGCTCTTCTTGCCGTTGTAGCTATAGCTTGCCACGGTCGAATCGAGCTGGTCCTCGGTCAGGGTCGCCGAGCCGACGCCCTTGCCGCCAAAGCCGCCATTGCCGATAAAGAAGCCGACCACGGCAGCAATCACGACGGCGACCACAAAGGCGGCAATCATCGTCTTCTTGTGCTTGCAAGTGTGGTCATCCACGTCGGAGTCGTCGTCCTCGTCCTGCTCCTCGGGCATCAGATCCTCGTCAGCGGCATCCGCGGCAATCTGAGCCTCCAGACGGGCGTCCTCCTCCTCGGCCGTCGTACCGGCAGCAATGTGCTCGGCAGACGTACCGGTGACCAGGTCAATCTTCTCGTCCTCGTCACCGTCGGGGCCTTCGCCGCGCTCGATGATCTGGATGCCGTCGATCTCGTCCTTCTCGTCCTTCTTTTGAATCAGACCCATATCGGTTACTCCTTGTTAGGAAACATAGTCTTCAATAGAATACGCCCGACAGAGTGCCGGGCGTATTGATTCTTAGGTTATACGCAAACACTTAAGTACTATTTAGGCGTTTGCAACGTGCATACCTTAGGCCAGGTGCGCGATAACGGCATCGGCAAAGGCCTGTGTGCCCACGGCGCCCTCGACGGAGCCGGTCTGGGCACGACGCACGTCACCGGTAACCTGCTCGCCCTCGTCGAGCGTGGCAGATACGGCGGCACGGATACGATTGGCAGCGTCGTTCTCGCCCAGGTGATCGAGCATCATCGCAGCAGAGAGGATCTCGGCCGTGGGGTTGGCGATATCCTGACCGGCGATATCGGGCGCGGAGCCGTGCGTTGCCTCGAAGATGGCGCAGTCGGCACCGATGTTGGAGCCGGGGGCCATCCCTAAGCCGCCCACCAGGCCGGCGCACAGGTCGCTCACGATGTCACCGTACAGGTTGGGCAGCACAAGGACATCGAAGTCGTTGGGGTTTTGGACCAGGCCCATGCAGGTGGCGTCGACGATCTTGTCGTTGAACTCGATATCGGGATAGTTGGCGGCCACCTCGCGCGCAACGCGCAGGAAAAGGCCGTCGGTCGCCTTCATGATGTTGGCCTTGTGCACGGCCGTCACCTTTTTGCGGCCGCAGCGGCGGGCATACTCAAAGGCATACTCCACAATACGGCGGCTCTTGGCGATAGAGATGGGCTTGATCGAGATCGCGGAATCCGCGGCGAAGGCCTTCTGACCCGAGCGCTCGACAAGCTGCGAGAGCTCCTCGACCTCGGCAGCGCCCTCATCGAACTCGATGCCGGCGTAGAGGTCCTCGGTGTTCTCGCGCACGATAACCAGGTCGACATCGCGGAAGCGCGAGCCGTCGCCCGGCTGCGACAGGCAGGGGCGCACGCAGGCGTACAGGTCAAAATGCTTGCGCAGGGCCACGTTAACGCTGCGGAAACCCGTGCCGACCGGTGTGGTGATGGGACCCTTGATGGCAACCTTGGTCTCGGCGACCGCATCGAGCACGTGTTGGGGCAGTGGCGTGCCAAACTCGTCCATGACGCCGGCACCGGCCTTCTGGACATTCCAATTGATCTGGACACCGGTGGCCTCGACCACGCGGCGCATGGCCTGCGTAATCTCGGGACCGATACCGTCACCGGGAATCAGGACTACATCGTGCGCCATAATCTGTTACTCCTCGTTTTCGGCGTCGTCAGATTTTTTAACGCTAGCACGCTTCTTCTTTTTGGAGAGATCCAAGCCAAAGCGTTTAACAAGCATTTCGCAAATCTCGCTCGAACGGGCTTTGAGATAGCTGCCCTTGCCGTTCTCGGCATCGAACTTAAGGCGCAACGCGAGCTTCTCGGCGACCTCGGCGTCGATCTCGCCCTGGCCAAACTCGTACAGGCAACCGAGCATGTCGCGATACTCGAGGTCGCCGTGGTAGCACTGGATGGCCTCGTCCAGGATGGGCCAAGCCTCGCGCGAACGCTCGACGCCCGTGGCGCCCCACACGCACAGCAGGCGGAAGGCGGCATAGCGCAGCGTGGAGGAAATCTCGTCGAACAGCGCGGTCTCGGCACCCTCAAAGGCATCGCCCAGCTGCTCGGGGCAGGTGGTGGCGAGCGCCGTCAGGGCATCGAGGGCCTCCCAGCGGGTCTGAGCCTCGGGGCGGTCGAGCGCCTCGATCAGCGCGGGCACGCAGGGCACGACGCGCTGCGGATCGCGCTCGGCAAGCAGGTGCAGCACGCGGGCGGCAAACTGGCGGATGCGGCGCGTGGGGCAGCCGAGCTCCTTGACCAGACGGTCGACGGCGTTCTCGTTCTCCTCTGCCAGCTGAAGCTGTGCCAGCTCCTCATCGGTGAGCTGTTCTTCCTTGTTTTCTGCCATAGTTACCTCTTCTTACTATTTCTTAGCGTGCTTGCCAGCACCCTTGCTGTCATCGGTGATCGAGATGAGCTGTCGGTCGGCTGCACCATTGTGACGCGCGCGGCGGCGCTCCTCGGCGTCGCCCGCATCGGCGGCGGCGCGATGGGCCTTGTTGACGTTAAAGACCTCGTCATGCTTGCGCCACGGGCCGACGGACTCGCCAAAGCTCATCTTAAGGCCGGCGATAAAGCCGCCGAGCCAGCCGATCGGCGCAAACTGCACCAGCGGGAACAGCGAGAACACCCAGGTCAGCAGAACGACTGCCGCAGCTCCCGCAAAGTTGGCAATCCAGTAGTCGCGCTTGGTGATGACGCGCTTTTCGCACGCCCACTGGCCGCACAAAAAGCCGATGTAGATCGCAAAGATAAAGAGCACCAGCGCAAGCACCACGAACGTCCAGCTCATGTGCGCTACTCCCCGTGATGATGGCCGCAGCAGCACTCGTGGCCGTCGTCATGGCCGTGGCCGCCGCAGCACTCGTGGTCGTCGCCATGGTGGTGGCCACAACCGCACTCGTGGTCGTCGCCATGCTCACCGCAACTGCAGCCGTCCTCGTGAGCGCCATGCTCCTCGGGACGATACTGCGACCAGTCCAGACCGGCGGCGATGGCGTCGGCCTCCTCCTTATAGAGGACCGTGACGGCCTGGGTACCCAGCTTGGCACCACCGATGGCGTCGAGCATGTCGTAGAGCGTAAAGGCCACGTCGGCACCGGGCAGCGCAAGCTCGCGGTCGTCGGCATAGGCGAGCGCCAAGCGCAGGTCCTTAATGAAGTGCTCGACCATAAAGCCGGGCTTGTAGTCGCCGTCGAGCGCCTTGGGAGCCAGGCTCTCCATGGCGCCGGACTTGCCGGTGCCGCCCAGGATCATCTGGCGGGTCTTCTCCAGGTCAAGGCCGCTCAACTCGGCAAATGCCATGGCGTCTGCCATGCCGACCATGCAGGCGCCCAGCGACACCTGGTTGGCGAGCTTGGCAGCCTGGCCCTTGCCGGCGCCGTCGAAGCAGCAGATGTTGGCCGCAAAGGTGGCAAGGATGTCGCGGACCGGCGCGATGTCGTTCTCGGTAGCGCCCACGATAGCCGTGAGCGTACCGGCGATAGCGCCCGACTCGCCGCCGGTGACGGGGCAGTCAAACGCCATGCGACCAGAAACCTGGGCGGCCTCGGCAATGTCACGGGCAAGCTCGGGCGAGCTCGTGGTGAGGTCGATCAAGACCGCACCCGGCTTGGTGCACGCGAGCAGGCCGTCGCCCGCCAGGTAGAGTTCCTCGACCTCGGAGGGATAGCCCACCATGGTAAAGACGACATCGGCGTTCGCCGCGGCATCGGCCGGCGTATCTGCCCAGACGGCGCCGCGCTCGATAAGCGCCGCCGCCTTGGACTTGGTGCGGTTGTTGACCGTGACGGGATAGCCGGCGTCCAGAATGTGGCCGGCGATGGGGGCACCCATGATTCCGGTGCCGATAAATGCGACGGAGAGCTTGTTTGCCATGAAACCTTTCCTTTTGGGTTGGGTGTTGTTACCAGGTTGAATACTCGGTGCCAGCGTTTGGGCTGTGAGTCGAGGGCGATTACGGACGCAGCGCTTGCCTACTGACCGCGCACGCGGCGGGCGATACGGTCGGAAAGCGACGCCTTGTCGGCGCGGTTCTTACCCCAAAACGCGCAGCCCACCATGCCGGGGCCCACGTGCGAGCCGATGGTGGGACCCACGGAGCCGCGAATGATCGTGACGTCGGCGCAACCCTCCTCCTTGCGGATGGCGGCTTCGAGCCAGTCACCATCCTTTTCGGCATCGGCCGTCATGATGGCGATGGGCATGGTGCGATCGGGCACGTAGTTCTCGCGGAACGACTTGAGGATGGACTTGAGCGCCTTCTTGCGGCCGCGGTTGACGCCGATCAGCGACAGCGAGCCGGCCAGGTCGTAGGAGAGCTCGGGCTTGACGTCGAGCTTTGCCGTGAGCTGCGCCGCCGCGGGCGGAATGCGGCCGCCGGCAGCCAGTGCGTCGAAGCTCTCGAGCGTAAAGTAGCCGTGGACGTAGGTCTTTGCCTCGTTTGCCCAATCGACCAGCTGCTTGGCGGTCAGTCCCGCCGAACGCTGGCGCACGGCCTCGAGCGCCAAGAGCGCGCCGGTCGCGCAGGGCAGAGCGTTGTCGACCACGTACAGCTCAAAATCGGGATACTCGGCGCGCACGGCATCTGCCGCCTGGCACGCGGAGTTGTAGCTCGACGACAGCGCCGAGGTAAAGCACAGGTAGACCGTGGGCGTGCCCTCTTTGGCGCACTCGGTAAAGAACTCGATATAGCGACCGAGCGACACAGCCGAGGTGGACACGCGGGCACCAGCGCGCATGCGGTCGTAAAACTCCTTGGGCGTGATGCTCGACCAGATGTCATCCGTGCGCTCCTCGCCATCGATAATGAAGGGGAAACCCAGGATATCGACATCGAGGTTCGCGGCGACCTCGGGGCTAAAGTCGCAGCAGGTATCGACGACGATGCGGCAACGGTCCGAATGACCGGTAGATGCGGCCTTGTCCATCAAAGCGACTCCTTACGTAAAAAGGCGGCCACCCGCATGGGATGGCCGCCAACCGTTAACTCATGCAAGTTAACGTATTTTACTCGTCAAGTGTTTCGATGCGGGGCTTGATGATGCCATATCCACCATTCTTACGGTGATACACCACATTGATAAGGCCGGTCGTCGCGTTCTCGAACACGTAGAAGTCGTGGCCGAGCAGATCGGTCTGCACCAGCGCCTGCTCCTCAGTCATCGGGGTGACGTCGATAACCTTCTCGCGGACGAGCAGGTCGTCGTCCTCCTCGGGCAGCAGCAGGTCGGCCAGATCCTCAACGCGCTCGACCGGCGCGACATCCGCGGCACTGGCACCACCCTGGCGGTTGTCCACGACCTTGGTCTTGAACTTGCGCAGCTGGCGGGTGACCTTATCGGCGGAGAGGTCGATGGCAGCATACATATCTGCGCCGTGCTCGGCAACGCGAATCACCGAACCGCGGGCACGAGCCGTGACCTCGACGATTGCCGGGTTGGGGTTCGAGGGGTTCTTCTCATAACGAAGCACGACGTCGACTGTCATGGGCTCGATGTCGAAAACCTTGAGCGCCTCGCCGATTTTCTCATCCACATGCGCACGCAGAGCATCGGTTACCGTCGTCTTGCGTCCAGAAACCTTGATATCCATACGTGGCTCCAATCTGCCTCGGGGACTTACTGTACTGGCTATGTACCCATTGCCGTGCATTTAATCACCCGAATTCCCAAAGACCCGAATAACGACTGCTTGATACCGCATACCGAAGTCTCGCACTTTTCCGCGGCAAAGTGCGCTATAGGAGGGCGTCGGCAAAGCTAGTTTTTCTCTTGAAAATCATCTTTTACCTGCCGTTTTTACCAAAATAGAAAAGCCGGGCTCCCTTATTGGGGAGACCCGGCTATGCGTGTTGAAACCGTGAAGAAGCGCCTTGTTCAGCGTGTGGCAGGCGCCACCCCTACCAATAACTAGCTATTGAGCTTGTTGATGTCATCGTCGGTGATGGTGCCCTCCTGGCTAGACGACGGGCCGTCGCTGTTGTTATCAGAGGCGTCGTCATCGGAGGACTCGGTCTCGTTGGACGTGGAGTCGGATGCCTGCACATTGGCCCCCGAAACGGTCTTGGCGGTAAGGTCATAGGGCATCTGTCCGTACCAGACGCAGTGGACTGCCTCGAGCGTGCCATCGACCGTGATGCCATCGAGGGCATCGCTCGCGGCACGGCACAGCTCATCGTTAGAGCTTAGGCCTGCGACGCCAAGCGTGGAGGGCGCCTCGAGCGTACCGACATAGGAGATCTGGCTCATCAGACGCGCGAGGTAGCCACCAGCCGTGGAATCACAGATCACGTAATCGACCTCGCCCGACTCGAGCGCCTCAAAGCACTCATTGATGTTGGAGAAGGTCTTTTGGTTGGCGGTGATGCTTTGCTTGGCGAGCGCCTCCTGCGAGGCCGAGGAGGTCTGAACGCCCAGGGTAGCGGTGTTAAGCGTTTCGGTGGAAACGCTCAGCGACTCGCCGTCACTGCTCTTGCCGAATACGGCGGGGGCGTCGTACAGACAGGTGCCAAGTGAGCTGATATCGCCGTCCGTAGACCTGGCGTCGCCAATAAAGATGTCGGCCTTTTTATCGCTGAGCGCGGAATCGGCCGAGGACGCATCGACAAAGGCGACTTTGAGACCCATGCGGCATGCAAGGGCACGAGCGGCATCGACCGCATAGCCCGTGAGGTTTCCGTCGGCATCCTGCATGGCTTGCGGGGCATCGGAAGTATCGAGGGCGACCGTCAGGGTTCCCGGCGTGACCAGGGCATCGTCCGATACCGTGGGGGTAACGGTCTCGCGCTCGATCTGGTCGATCGTGGGCGTCGTGAACGTGGACAGTGGATTGAACGCACATCCACTCAGGCCCAAAACGGCAATGACCGCCGCGGTCCCAGCACCTAACCGAGCCGCATGCATCAAGCTGCCCCTCACCATGTCCACTACCCTGCCTTCTGTGTCGTATACAATCCGTGCCCTGCACGGAATATCGGGTTGTTCCCACCAGCTGACCTGGTATTTGACCCCACACTTGCGCACCGGGGCGTTTGCTCGGGAGGCCGCAGCCACCTTCACGACTGGCCCGCTCGCCCGCGAGGCGGTATTGCCCCAAAGAAAGTAGAACGGACGGTGCGGCTTACATCTAGGACGCGCCATGATCGCGCCGCGCGCACGCGGTCGCTTACGTGGATCCCTTTGACCGCATCTGTCTTGGACTAGGATGGGCATTTCGTCCGTCCGCAACCACAGCCTGGCAGGAACGTAGCGCATTATAGCTAAGTTCAAGCTATAGTTTAAGGTTAGGGACGTTATTCGCATCGCGAGCACAGATTTCGCAGGTCGGGGCGGATCATTCGTACCCCCATGAAGCCCGGAGCTCCCCCACGGGGAGCTCCGGGGCACCCGTCTCAGGGTGCCGTGTGCAAAAAACGGCAAATATGAGTACTGCTACCAATTTAGTAGCAGCGTATTTCCGCCCCACGAGCCCTTTTTGAGTTCCGCACAGCCTGCTTGGCGCCAAGATATTCCACATTCGTTTATTATCTCTTCGCTGAATCCAGATTTTTGCCCAAGTTTCTTTGTTTTTGCTGTCACTATTCTAGTAACAGTACTCATATTTGCCGTTTTTTGCACAGGTCATATAAACAGACCCCCTATAAAGCCATAGTTTTACGCCGGCTTGAGCCCAAAGCACGCTCGGAGCGTATTCAGCAGAGCATCTTGCCTCTTTCGACGAGCCTCTACGCGATTCTGATATCGCTTACCCATACGCTGGTGGATGCGCCATGCGAGCGCTTCCATCGCTTCCATGTCGAGGAGCATTTCGTTGTTGACCGTCGCGACCTCGATTCCCATAGTAATCAAGCCCGTGTTGCGTTTTTCATCATGGATACGTCCCCTCCGGGAGGAATGGCCCAGCTCACCGTTGTATTCCAGGTCAAACCGGGCTGCCTCCTGATACGCATCGCAAACTGCATGCGGCATCCCCGAGATTGCCTGCGCGCGGTCATCGAACTCGATCTTGCAGTCGGTCTTAAAGGGACCGCAGGCAAATCCGCCATAAGAAAACGGAAGCGAAAACATGGCAAGCATGATGCATTCCATGGGTGAGCGCAGGTTTTCCGACAGAAAGGGGCACAGCCGCCGCAGCTGCTTGGCCGCGCTCCCCTTGCATGCCGCAAGGTAATCTGCCAGGCGATCGGGCGTCAGCACTGGCTCGACCTCAAAGTAGCCAACGTCTGCTGGTTGGTCCTTGTCCTTTGCAAGTCTATTCGCAACAGGCGATGTATAGGGAGGCAGGTACTTCCCGCGATCGCTCAGCGAAATCTTGGAACACAGTTCCTGGGCCAAGGCAAACGCCTGGATACAGCCGACCTCGCGAGCAACGGCAACACAAAGAGCCTCGGGAGATAGGCTGTACACCCCCGGTTCCACCTCTAGAATCGAGCCGGCAGGCAACCCGGAACACACGGACCAGCCCATGCCAGGCATGCGGCGGCGCTGCGCGGCAGATCCCACCAGCAAGCACAGATCTTCTTGCACCTCGCCGCTTTTGGCCCCAATTCGTACCAGGTCGGAAAGATAGATATCCCCGGTCGAAGGCGATGACGTACACAGCACGCGGCGCTCCCCCTCGGGCTCAAGGTCCCTCCAACTGATGTAGCCCATTTGTCGGCGCTCGGCGCGCATCATGCGCAGCGCCGAGGCGCCAGTCAGGATTACGGAGGCCGCCAGTTGCTCGCTTGTCGGCTCGATGCGTCGCGCTATCTTCACTGCCACAAAACCACCCCTACCAAACGCGTGCGATAGCGAGACCATCGACTGCCGCGGCGCCGGCACGCTTGAGCTCCGTCGAGGCCGCTGCCATAGTCGCGCCCGTGGTAATGACATCATCGATGAGCAGCAGACGGCAGGCACGCACATCCTCGACCGTCTCGTACATGCCCCGGGCACGTTCCTGGCGCTCGACGCGACCGAGCTCGCGCTGGTCACCATGACCGTATTTGACCAGGGCGTCCAGCAACGGCACGCCCGAAAGATCGCAAAACGAGCGCGCGATTGCTTCCATATGATCGAATCCACGCCGCCGAAACGCCGCCGCAGTCGCGGGCACAAATACCACCGCGTCGACACCGGACAGCACGCCGCCGTAGCGATCGGGGGCTGCCACCTGGGCATGCAGGGCGGTGTCGTAGAGTAGCTCCGCCAGATACGGTGCCAGGCGGCGCTCGCCCGCATCCTTGTACGCCTTGATGATGCGCGGCAGCGGATGTGCGTAGACGGCACACGCCAGGCAGCGATCGAGCGCCTCGGCCATTGCCGAAGACGTGCCCTCGACCGAACACTCGGTGCACAGCAAATCCCCAAACGGGGCGCCACATCGGATGCAGCTATGGCACGGATCGATGAGCGCGAATGAGGCCAGGCAATCCTGGCAAATCAGCGCACCGGAACGCTCACAGCCGGCGCATCGCGTGGGCGACAACGCCTCGAGCGCCTCGTACGTCGCGCGCTCGGCAAGCGGTAGCAATTCGTCCGCAAACGGTAGGGTGTCAGCACCCTGCAAGCGACTCAACACATTCAAATGTCTCTTCATGACACAACCCTCCCTACGCGAAGGCGAAGGGAGGGTTGTCAGTGTAGAGCCATGATACCCAGAGGCGCTGGGGTCAGGCGAGTTACATCCGCTTACGGACGTTATTCGCCGGCAGACGGTTTCGGTGAGGACGAGGTGTGGGTCGAGCCTTCGCCACCGTCCTGGCGCGGCTTGCGGGAGCGACGGCGACGGCGGCGCTTTTGACTCTGGTCGGTCGAGCCTTCGCCATCGCGATCCTCACGCGGTTCGCGCTCGTCGCGAGAGCCGCCGCGCGAAGCCTTGGCGGCAGCTCCCCCGCCATCGCCGGGGCGACGGCGCGTGACCTTGACTTCGCCATCCGAAACCTGATCGGCCACGGAAGGAACCGAGGGCTTCTGCTGCGTGCCCGAGGAATGGCGACGGCGCGGACGTGGCGCGCGCTCCTCCTCGCCACGCGGCTTGCCAGCCTTGTCGGCAGGCGCATCGGAGGCCGAGACGCCCTTGGGAGCGGCACCGGCCTCGCGAGCAGCTGCGGCGCGGAAGGCGTCCTCGCGCTCCTCGCTCGACAGGTGACGGCGACGACGGCGCGTGGGGTTCATGCCACCGCCGCGGTTTTGCTGCTGGGGCTGCTGAGCCTCGCGCTCACGGGAAGCGTTCTTGCCCGCGGCCTCGCCATTGTCGACGGACGCTGCGCGCTTGCGGCGGCGGCGTCCACCGGCAGCCTCCTCGGCCTCGGGTGCCTCGGCCTTGCCGCGACCCTTACCGCGGCCGCGACCCTCGCCCTGGCTCTGACCGGCACGGGTATCGGCGTCCGCATCGCGACGGCGGCGCTTGGGCATCGTCGTCCCCGCCAGACGGTCGGCACTCGACAGGCCATCGCCCACGTCGACGCCATTCTCGCGATCGAGCTCCATGAGCGCCAGGCGCATCTCGGGCGACTCGATGCGCTCGAGCACGTCGCGCGTCACGCAGTCGGGGCGGCAATTGCAGCCCTGCTCGGCGGCCTTCTTTTTGCAGCCCTCCGAGCACGTCATATCGGCCAGGTTGACCTTAAAGACTTTGCCGTTCTCCAGGCGCAGCACCAGCTGCTCGCGCGGCGTGTCATATTCCTGAATACGCGCCTTGCCGAGCGGCGTATCGATGAGCGTCTTCTTTTTGGGTGCGCGGCTCTTAAAGTCCTTGTACGCCTCGAATTCATAGCGCAGGCAGCACATCAGGCGGCCGCACACGCCGCTGATCTTGGAGGAATTGAGCGGCAGGTCCTGCTCTTTTGCCATGCGGATCGAGACGGGCTCAAACTGTCCGCCAAAGCGCGTGCAACAGAGCTCCTGGCCGCACTGGGCATAGCCGCCCACCAGGCGGGTCTCGTCGCGCACGCCGATCTGGCGCATGTCGACGCGAATGTGCAGCGTCGAGGACAGATCCTTGACGAGCTGGCGAAAATCGACGCGCTCCTCGGCCGCAAAGTAGAACACGGCCTTCTCGCCGCCAAACAGGTACTCGACGCCCACCGGCTTCATCTCGAGGTCGAGCTCTTTGACCAGACGGCGGAAATCGACCATCGCCTCGTCGCCTTGGATGGCCAAGTCGTCGGCAAGCTGCAGGTCGATGTCGCTCGCCACGCGCAGCACGGGCTTGAGCGGCTGACCGATCTCATCTTGCGACACCTCGAAGGGATCGGCCGTGACCAGGCCGATCTCGGTTCCGCGCTCGGTGGAGCAAATGGCATAATCGGCCTCGAGGATATCCAGATCCTGCGGATCGAACCACAGGTCGCGCGAGGCGTAGGTAAACTTAACGGGTACGACTAACGGCATTTCAGTGCCTTCCTGATATCGAACAGCATGACCTCGATGGCCAGCTGGGGAGTAACGTTTCTGGCGATGTTGCGCTCGGCGGTCGCGACCGCCTCGAGCGCCCGGGTGGCACCCGCAACATTCGTCGCGGCGGCAAGCCGACCGATCGTGTCGCGCACGTCTTCGTTCACGACGTCGGCCGCCTCGTCCTGAAGTGTCAGCAGCACGTCGCGCATGAGCGTCCGTGCGCTCGCCAGCGCTTCCATGATACCCGAACGCTCGCGCGCGTTGAGTTCGCGCTTGTTACGGTCCTCAAGCTGCTTCAATGCTCCACGCGACAGGTAATCGGCGTTTTGCTCGAGCACCTTTTCCTGCGTGGACTTGACCTCGGCGAGCGGCGCCTTGACGGCGACGATGAGCGACTTGGCGCGACTGAGCACATCGGCCTCGTCGGCAGCGATGAGAGAATCGATGGCGCGGACCATCTGGCGGCGAGCATCCTGGCGCTCGGCACTCTTAAGGAACTCGATGCCGCGCGTGGGGCTCCCCGCCACGGCGACCGCCATGCGGCAACGCGCGAGGTCCTGACCCGTCGCGCGACTCACGGCACGCGTGGCCACGGCGGGCGACACCAGCCGAAACGGCACGCACTGGCAGCGGCTCACGATGGTGGGCAGCATCACGTCTGCCGAGGTGCCCAGCAAGATAAACATAACGCCCTCGGGCGGCTCCTCGAGTGTCTTGAGCAGTGCGTTGGCGGTGTTAGCGCGCAGCTGCTCGGCACGGTCGATGATGTAGACCTTGGCCTTAGCGCGGATGGGCGCCAGCGGCACGTCGTCGAGCAGCTCGCGGGTCTGGGCAATGAGGTAGCCCGTGGCGCTCTCAGGCGTGTAATAGTGCACGTCGGGGTGTGTGTGCCGCGCAACGCGCACGCAGCTGTCGCATGCGCCGCAGCCGTCCTGCTCGCACAGGAAGGCCTGGGCGAGCGCCCATGCGGCATCGAGCTTGCCGGCGCCGGGAGCGCCCAAAAACAGATAGGCGTGCGATGCGCGGCCGCTGGCGACGGCGTTGGTCAAAAAATCGCGCACGCGCTGTTGGGTGTCGAGCTTGGCCAGCAGGCTTGCCTGAGCGGGGGCCATGTTACTCGGCCTCCTTGGCAAGCGCGGCGACGACGGCGTCTTGCGGAATGTCGAGACCGTACGCGCGAACCTGCTCGACCGTCTTCCCGAAGACCTCCTCGATGGGCGCGGTGGCGTCGATAAGCTTTACGCGATTTGGCTCCTCGGCGGCAATTGCGCAAAAGCCCTGGTAGACACGCTCCTGGAATGCCATGCCTTTTGCCTCCATGCGATCCGCCGCACCACGAGCTGCCATGCGCAACGCCGCCTGCTCGGGCGTGATGTGGTAGACGAGCGTGAGCGCCGGGTGCGTCCCCGCGACGGCCAGGCTGTTGGCATCGCGCACCATCTGGCGATCGAGGCCGTCGGCAAACGCCTGATAGCAGGTTGTGGAATCGTAGAATCGGTCGCACAGGACCACCTTGCCGGCCGCGAGGGCGGGCGCGATGACCTCGTGCACCAGCTGGGCGCGCGCCGCCTCGTAGAGCAGCAACTCGCAGGTGTCGCCCATCGCCGTATTGGCGGGGTCGAGCAGCAGAGCACGGATCTTTTCGCTGATGGCGGTGCCGCCCGGTTCGCGCAGGCTCACAACCTGGTGGCCAGCGAGCTCGAGCGCGCGGGCAAGCAGGCGCGCCTGCGTGGACTTGCCGGCACCGTCGACGCCCTCGAGCGTGATAAAGCTATGTTGAGCGGGCTCAAAAGCCATGGGCGCAGCCCCTTCCTACAAGGCGCGTAAATGCAGATATATCAACCAAGCCATGATACCCCAGTGCTCGGCGCGTCCCAAATCCCGCCTAGCCATTGGGGACTCTCTTGAATGACCAGGCGACAGTTAGGGACGTTCCTAAAGTGCCGTCCGAAAAGGAACGTCCCTAACCACCGGCTTTTTTGGGCGGTGGGTATAATCGTCGTATTGATTTGAAATGTGACGAAAGGAGCGGCAATGTCTCGGTATTGCGCCTCGTGCGGCAAGCTTCTTGCAGACGATGCCAAGTTCTGCACCTCATGCGGTGCACCCGTTGAGCAAACAACTGCAAGCAATGGCCAACCCGCGTTTGAGCAGACCGGCTCCCTCGATGCGCCACAAACCAAACCGGACGACTCCCTCGCCTATCGCCCCGACCCCGCTGCCGACCCCGCAGCGGTCGAGACGACGCAGCGCATACCCGTCGCGGGCACCCCGGCCCAACAGCAACCGGCGTCTGCGTACGCGTCTGATTCACCGCAGGCCCCCGCCGCAAAAAAGAGCGCCACCAGGGCGCTTATCGCCGTTATCGTTGTGCTGGTGGCAATCATCATCGCCCTGGTCATTTTCTTTGTGTTCAAGCCGTTCGACAACTCCGCCACGCAGACGACCGCCGAGGTTACCAAGCTGCACCATGATGTCGACGCCGACGACCTTAAGCCTCTCGACGACCCCAATAGCCTCTACGATGACGACGACGATGATGACGGCGAAGCAACCCTCTCCGAGCAAAACCTCTACCGTCGCCTGAGCGAATACTACGACCTGCTCGAAGATCTCGATAACCAGGTCCGTGCCTGCGCGCAGGCCTTCAATGGCAGCTATCTGGAAGAGGACCGTACCACCCGTCAAAATCTCGCCGACGTCGCCGAGCGCACGGAAGACACCATCGAGCAGTACTACGATATCGTCGAGGACCTGGACGTCCCCATGAGCTCCAAGAACTACAGCTCTTGGAAAGACATCGTTGCCCTGTATGACGACCTGGACAACCGCATCGATGCGATCTGCGATGCCTGGGAGATCAGCCTAAAGTACGCAAAGCCCGCGGACCATAAGGACGAAATCGTGGCGCCGCTGGCAGGCGACAACGAGCCGGGAACCAACAGCAACAAGTACCGTCAGGACTTTGAGGACCGCTATCCCGGCGCCAAGCCCGTCGAGGTGAAGTAATCCCAGCAACTGATTAGAACTTGCGGTGAAATAGGGATTAATTAGGCCTTTTGCCAGCAAAAACAGTCCCTATTTCACCGCAACTTAGAAGTGGGGCCGGGCGCGCATTTGCATTTGCGCGCCCGGCCCCACCGTGTCTATATGTGCTCGGATATGTGCTCGGTTACTTGCCGGCAGCGGTCTTTTTGGTAGTCGTCTTCTTGGCGGCAGCCTTCTTGGCAGTCGACTTCTTGGCGGTCGAAGTCTTCTTTGCTGCCGTGGTTTTCTTCGCCGTGCTCGCCTTGGTCGCAGTCTTGCGGCCGCGGGCGGGCTTCTTCTCCTTGGTCGGGCAGTCCATGTTGACGCAGATACGCCACGGACCGCGCGCCGTGTTGACCACCACGATGGGGGCGCCGCACTCGGGACAGGTCTCGCCCGTCGCCTCGAGTTTTCCACGCGCCGGCAGCGGATAGCTCACGCCGCAATCGTCATAGTTGGTGCAGCGGATAAAGCGCTTGCCGCTCTTCTCGCTCTTGTGTGCGATCAGGTCGCCATGGCGTCCGGCCTCGGCACACACCTTGCACTCACCCACCTTAAGGTCGGGCTCGTAGTTGGTGGGGCACGTGGGGTTCACGCAGATCTCGAAGGCCTTCTGGCGGAACGGCTGGCACTTAATGCGCGGCGCACCGCACTCGGGGCACACGGCGGCCTCGCCCTCGAGCGGGCTTACCTTGACGCCACTCGGCACCGGATAGGTCACGTCGCAGTCGGGCCATCCCATGCAGCCGATAAAGCTGCCACGGGTCTTGGCACTCGTCTTCATAACCAAATCCTTGCCGCACTTGGGGCAGGCGCCCACGCGCGCATCGGCCGTGACGGCGTCGCTGATGGCGTCGCCCAGCTCCTGCGTATGCTTGAGCAGCTCGTCGAGCACGCCGGCCAGCAGCGCGCGCGAGTGCGTCACGACATGCTCTTCGGTGTCCTCGCCGCGCTCCACGCGGGTCATGTCGCCGTCGAGCTCGCTGGTCATATCGGGGCTCGTGATGCGCGGGGCAAACCGCGACAGCGCATCGATGATGGCGATACCCAGCTGGCTCGGCTCCACGGGATCGTTTTTGAGATAGCGCACGGCGTACAGGCGCTCGATGATGCTCGCGCGCGTGGACTTGGTGCCCAGGCCGCGCTTTTCCATCTCCTGCACGAGCTTGCCCTGGCTGTAGCGCGCGGGCGGCTCGGTCTGCTTGGCCTCGAGCTTAATGTCGAACACGTCGACCGTATCGCCCTGCTCCAGCGGCGGCATCTGCTCGTCGCGCTTGAGACCGTACGGGTATGCCTCGCGGAAACCGGGGGTCACGAGCACATCGCCCGAAGCCACGAACGGCTCGCCGTTCACATCGAGCTCGAGCTTGGTGTTCTCGATGGTCGCAGGCCCCATGAGCGTCGCCAGGAAGCGGCGGGCGATGAGGTCGTAGAGCTTGCGCTGGCCGCCATCGAGCGCGGACGGGTCGCCCTCGCCCGTAGGATAGATCGGCGGGTGGTCGGTGGTCTCGACCTTGCCGCGCGTGGGCTTCATGGGACCGGCGAGCACCTTTTTGCACACGGGCGCCAGCGCCGGGTTGATCTTTGCCAGGTCGCTCACCACGGCGCCCAGATCGAGCGTCGCGGGGTACACGGTGTTGTCGACACGCGGGTAGCTGATGAGGCCGGCCATGTAGAGGGACTCGGCGATGCGCATCGTACGCGCAGGCGAGATGCCCTCGGCCGCGGCGGCAGCCTGCAGCGAGGTGGTCGCAAACGGCGTGGGCGGCTGCTGCTTACGCGAGCGCTTGGTCACCGCGGCAACGGTCGCCGTCGTAGCGCCGTCAACGTGGCCGTACGCTGTCTCGGCAGCATCCTTGTCGGTAAAGCGTGCCGTCTTGTGCGCAATCTTAAAGCGGTCGTCCTCGGCAGCACCCTGCGCGGCGCCCATGCCACGGATCTGCCAATAGTCCTCGGGCACAAACGCCATGCGCTCGCGCTCGCGCTCGACCACCAGGGCAAGCGTCGGCGTCTGCACACGGCCGGCAGAGCGCACGTTACCAAAGCCGCCAAACTTGGCGAGCGTCAGGTAGCGCGTGAGCACCGCACCCCAAATGAGGTCGATGTGCTGGCGGCTCTCGCCGGCGTCGGCCAGATTCTGGTCGAGCGAGACGAGATTATCGAAGGCCTGCGTGATCTCGGCCTTGGTAAACGAAGAGTACTGGGCGCGGGCAACCGGCAAGTCCGGCGCCACCTCGCGCACCTTGTTGAGGGCGTCCGAACCGATTAGCTCGCCCTCGCGATCGAAGTCCGTGGCGATAATGACGCTGTCAGACTTTTTAGCGAGGTTCTTGAGCGAACGAATGAGTTCCTTCTCGGCCGGTAGCTTAATGACGGGCGCCCAGGTGAGGTAAGGCAGGCTCTCGAGTTTCCAGCCCTTGATTGAGATGCCATCGGCAAGAAACGGCTTGCGCTTGGTGTCGTAGGGCGGACGCGCCAGGCCATCGGGTATGTCGGCCGGCAGCATCTCGCCGTCCTCGGTGACCGAATACCAGCCCAGCTTTTTATCGAACAGCACGCTGTCGCAAAAATCGGGCGCTAGGATGTGACCGGCAAGGCCGATGGTCACGCACTCCTCGCCCTTCCACTCAAAACGGTAGATGGCGGTGTTGTACACCTTGTCCTTTTTGGGCTTGCCCGTGGACAGACGCTCGGCGATCTGACGCGCGGCGTCGTTTTTCTCGGCGATGATGAGCTTCAAAAGAGGCTCCTATCTCGTATCTCTGCGGCTACGCCCGCCCGTATGGCGGCCGACTTACGCCCTTGCTTGCTCAATCTGCCCGATGAGCCAATCGCACCAGGCATCCATGCCCTCGCCCTTGCGCGCGCTCACGGCAAACCGCGGCGCCTGTGGATTGAGGTCATCGAGTGTCTTAGTATACCTATCCATGTCAAAATCGAAAGCCGGAGCCACGTCAACCTTGTTGAGCAGCTGCGCGCCGGCGTGTTGGAAGATGCCCGGGTACTTGATGGGCTTGTCGTCGCCCTCGGGCACCGAGAGGATCATGATGGACAGGTTCTCGCCCAGGTCAAAGTCGACTGGGCAGACCAGGTTACCCACGTTTTCGATAAAGATGACGTCGATGTTTTCCAGACCCACAGCCTGGTCGAAGGCGTCAACGGCCTCCATGATCATGTTGCCCTCGAGGTGGCACAGGCCGCCCGTGTTGATTTGGATGGCGGGCATGCCGGCTTCCTTCATGGTGATGGCGTCGACGTCCGAGGCGATATCGCCCTCGATGACGGCGCAGCGCAGGCCGGCCTTGTCGCGCAGGCGCTCGTTGGTGCCCAGAATCGTAGTGGTCTTGCCCGAGCCAGGGCTCGACAGCACATTGATCACATAGGTGCCTGTCTCTTTAAATCGCTGTCGCAGCTGATCTGCCAGGCGCTCATTGCGCGACAGAATTGGCGATGCGATATCAATCGTTTTCTCGGCCATACTCGGCGCTCCTTACTTCTACCATTTATACCCCGTCCCCAGGTTGCTGGCGGGCTAATCGTCGGGGGTCTCGATCTCGATACTTGCGATGTCGAGTTCGCGGCCGTGCAGCAGACGCACGTTGGCGCCGCCACACTGGGGACAGCGACAATGGAAACGGTCGTGATCAAAGACCTCGCCGCAGTCCAGGCACTCGCTTTGTGGATGGACCTCCTCCACGGCAAGCTCGCAGCCGCGCGTGAGCGGGTCCTCGTCGCGAAACGTCTCCCATGCAAAGTCGAGTGCCTCGCGCACGACCTCGGTCATATCCCCGATACGCAGCGTTACCAAAACGGCGCGCGAGGCCCCCGCCCCACGCGCCGCGCGAATCACTGTATCGAGTATGCCGTTGACAATGCCAACCTCGTGCATACCGATTTACTCCTCGTCGTCCTCGTCGTCCGAGAACAGGTCCAGACGACTCACGAACAAGCCCTCCTTGCCCTCGCGCGCGGTAATGACCACACGGGCGATGGCAAGCGAAATCTCGTAAAGCGAGAGCAGGGCGCCATACATGAGGCCCAGCGTAACGGGCGAGCCGTCGGGCGTAATCACAGCCGATCCCACAAGCAGGCCAACGTATACATAACGCCAGGCACTGCGGAAAGCAGCGTAGGACACGATGTGGAAGACGGACAGGTAGAAGATGATGAGCGGCAGCTCAAACGCCACGCCAAAGCCGATCATAAAGAGCAGCTCCATGTTGACGTAGTTCTCCAGATCGGGCAGCGCCGTAGCGACGGCCGAGGTCTCGCCGATGAGCCACTCAAAGCCCGCGGGAATGATGATGAAGTAGCAGAAAATGGCGCCCAGGAAGAACAGCACCGTCGAGGCGAGCACCGTGGGCACGACCCACTTGCGCTCGTTGGGGCGAAGCGCCGGCAGGAAAAATGCCAGAATCTGCCAGATGATCATGGGCGTGCACATGACAACGGCCATCTTGATGGCCAGCGAAAAGCGCAGGCCAAAGCCGCCGAGCGTAGTGGTGATGTAGAACTTGCCGTCCGGCACAAAAGAGCGGATGGGGTCTTCCAGGATATCGAGCACCACGGGCGTGGCGAAATACAGCACGATAGCGGCGGCAAACACCGACACGACTACGATGGTCAGACGGCGACGGAGCTCTCCCAGGTGATCGAAGAGCGGCATACGCGCAGGTCCGATAGGCATTACTCATCGCCTCCCTTCGGGGCGTCGGCGGCAGCGGCGTCGTCCTCGGCCTCGAGCTCGCGAGCGAGCTGGTCGACGACAGCCTTGCGCTTACGGGGACGGCGGGCGTAGAGGTCAGCCGTCGTGGGCTCTGCCGGCTCGGGCTCGGGCTCCGGCTCTGCAGCAGGCTCGGGCTCGGCGACGGCAGCGGCAGGCTCGGCCTTGGCGGACTCGGCGCTCTCGGCCTCATCGGCAGCGCCTTCGCCCTCGGTGGCACCCTCGCTCGCAGCCTTCTCGGCGGCAAGGCGGGCACGGCGCTCGGCAAAAGTCTCCTTCTTTGCGGGCGCAGCCGTCTCGACGGCACCCTCGTCCGCATCGGAATCGTCATCGACGGCAGCCTTCTTGGGCTTGACCGGGGCCGACGCGGCCTCGCTTACCGGATCGATAATCTCGGACTGAACAACGGCCGTCATCTTTTCCTGCGTCTCGCGGAACTGACGGATGGCACGGCCGATTGTGCGGCCCATCTGCGGGAGCTTATCCGGGCCAAACAGCAAAAAGCCGAAGACCACGATGATCGCGAGCTCACCCTCTCCAATACCAAACACACATACCTCCAAGGCTCGATGTGAGTCGAGCCCGCACCGCGCCATTCGGCCGGAACTCGTCTATTCATTCGGTCAAGTATAGCGCCCGGACGCCAAAACGTCCGAGCGCATCACAAACATATGCCAAACGGCACGCCCCTTTTGGGGCAGGGCTTATGCCGCCGTGATCGAGATCTCCTGGTCGACGCCCAGCAGCTGAACCACGCGCATCACCGGGGGCTGCACATTGGTGCAGCTAAAGCGCTTGCCGTGGTCGACCGCGTGGTGCGCGGCGCCCACGAGCACGCCAATGCCCGTCGAATCAATGTAGCTCACCTGGGCAAAGTCGAGCTCAACGGCCTCGGTGGGCTGCTCGAGCGCCAAGTCGATGGCGTTGCGCAGACTATCGGCATTGGAGATATCAATCTCGCCGGTTACCTTAATGGTATAGAGCTCTGGCGTGGGGTTGGTGGAAATACCCAAATCCATGTATACGCTCCTTTACGTATCGAAAGTGCGGATAGTACGGGAAGCCGCGCGTTAGGCGCGCTCGGCACGCGCAAGCTCGGCAGCGACCAGCTTCACAGCCAGCACCAGCACATCGAGCGCGGCCTCCAGGTCCTCGACTGTGGGATAGCTCGGCGCGATGCGGATGTTGGTGTCGCGCGGGTCCTTGCCATAGGGCCAGGTAGCACCGGCCGGCGTGAGCTTGACGCCCAGGTCGGCGCAAAGCGCGGCGACCTTCTGGGCCGAGCCCTCGGGACCATCGAAGCTTACAAAGTAGCCGCCGCGGGGGTGCGTCCAGGTGGCACAGTCTGTGTCGCCCAAGCCCTCGGTGAGCTTGCACTCGACGGCCTCAAAGCGCGGACGCAGGAACTCGGCATGCTTTTTCATGTGCTCCTTGACCGCCTCGATGGTGGGAAGGAAGCGTACGTGGCGCAGCTGGTTGAGCTTGTCGGCGCTGATAAGGCCGGCCTTCAGGCGCTTGGAGAACTCCGCGATAACCGCGGGGCTCGCACCGATAAAGCCGATGCCGGCGCCCGGGAAGGTGATCTTGGACGTCGATGCAAAGGCCACCACGCGGTCCTCGGTGCCCGCCGCGCGAGCGAGGTCAAAGATGTTGGCGAGCTCGTCGGTCTCGTCGTACAGGTCGTGCACGCAGTAGGCGTTGTCCCAGAAGATGCGGAAATCGGGCGCGGCCGCGGGCATCTCGACCAGGCGACGCACAGTGTCCTCGCTAAAGGTGATGCCCGTGGGGTTGGAATACTTGGGCACGCACCAGATGCCCTTGATGGAGTCGTCGGCGGCAACCAAGCGCTCGATCTCGCCCATGTCGGGGCCGTTGTCGGTCATCGCGACGGGGACATTCTCGATACCCAAGTCGGCAGTGATGCCAAAGTGGCGGTCGTAGCCGGGAACAGGGCACAGGAACTTGACCTTCTTGCCGTCATGCGCGGCCTCATAAGCCTCCCAAGGCTCGCTACCGCACGAGCCGCAGCGCCAGAACATGCCGGCGATATCGTGCTCGATCAGCAGGCTCGACGAACCCAGTACGAGCGTCTGCTCGGCGGGGCAACCCAGGAACTCCCCCGCCAGCTTGCGTGCCGAGGGAATGCCCTCAAAGCAACCGTAGTTGGAGCAGTCGACGTTGCCGTCGTGCAGATCGGCATCGGCATTGAGGATATCGAGCATGGGTCGAGAGATGTCCACCTGGGAGGGCGACGGTTTGCCGCGGGCCATGTCGAGCGCCAGGCCCTTGGCCTTGACCTCGGCGACCTCGGCTTTGAGCGCCTCGATGGCGGCATCGAGTTCGGTGGTTTCCATCTTCTGGTAGATCGTCTGCATGGGTGCGACCTTTCGCGAAGCGGGACGTTGCAGTTCGTCTAAGTATAGACCGCCACCGCCGCAACGGTATGAAGCCGTGATAGATTAAGTCCATCGCAATAAATTACGAATCGCCGCGCATGCCGGTGTGGGGCGCCCAAGGAGGCACTATGGAGTACGGATCGTTCCAGGCCGAGGAATTCGGCGACCTGCAGCGCCTGGTCGACGGACTGTTTTATGACCGCCGCGCCATCGACCGCCTGGATCTCATCGTGCAGACCGAGATCTTGGACCTCGCGCCCGACCTCATGGAAATCGTCAACCTTTTGCCGCCCGGCTACTACGACCGCCAATCGCTTTGCGACCAGCTCAACTCCGCCTTGGCCGCCCACGGCTGGGGCGCCGTCTACGGCACCGTGGAATAAGCCTCGAGGCCGGCATTTGGCCCGTTTCCCGACCCTGGCGAGGCTTGTTTTAGGGCTTGTGGCCAAAAAAGGGCAAATATGAGTACTGTCACCTTTTTAGTAGCAGCGTTTCTTGGTCGAAATCGGCAAAACTCGACTTGAAACTCCCTAATCACCGTCAGCTAGCGCCAAATTGGAAGTCGATGGTCACTCATTAGCGTACAGTTCTTATAAATTTGTTCATTATTTTCCGCACCTAAAATGATACGCCGTTTGTGACAGTACTCACAAACGGCGTTTTTTGACCACGGGGGTATCTGGCAGGGGGCCAGTAGCGCTCGGATCCGAGTTTCGAACGCATCCAAACCGGTTCTGGTGTCTTTTTTTCGAGCTTTTACTCGTTCTTGGGCGCAGGGTGCTTGCAGACCACACTCATATAGATCATGCCAAGCACGGCCGCGGTGACAGAGCCGGCGAGAATAGCGGCCTTGGCAGCCAGGACCTCGAACTGGGCCGTCGGGAAAGCGAGGCCGCTGATGAGGATCGACATCGTAAAGCCGATGCCGCCCAGAATGCCCACACCGGCAATCATGTGCCAGTTGACGTTGCGCGGCAACTGGCAAGCCTTGAGCTTGACCAGGGTAAATGTCATGCCAAAAATACCAATCGGCTTGCCCAGCAGCATGCCAAAGTACACGCCGAGCGTCACCGGGTCGGTGAGCAGTGTGCTCATGTCCACGCCCACCAGGCGAACCTGTGCGTTCACGAACGCAAAGATCGGCAGAATCACAAAGTTGACCGGTGTGGAGATCAGACGCTCCATGCGGACGAGCGGCGGGGTCACGCGGTGCATGACGCGCTCGACCCTGGTGGTCGAGACGGTAAAGTCATGCTGGCCCAAGATGTGCGCCTCGTCGTCGTAGCGGTCATCGAGCAGCGGCAGGCACTCGCCCAACCAATCGGTGAGGCTATCGAGCTTGACGCCGCACTTGGCCGGGATGGTAAAGGCCAAGATAACGCCAGCAAGCGTGGCGTGCACGCCGCTCTTGAACATACAGAACCACAACAGCAGACCCAGTACCGAATACGGGGCAAGGCGGTAATGCTGCGTCTTGTTGAGCCACACGAGCGCGCAGGTCACAAGCGCGGCGGCGCCCAACCAAAACGGATTGGGGCTCTGACCGTAGAAGATGGCGATGGCGGCGATGGAGATGAGGTCGTCGGCGATGGCGAGCGTCGAGAAGAACACGCGCACGCCGTTGGGAACGCGATTGCCCAAAAGCGATAGCACGCCCAGCGCAAAGGCAATATCGGTTGCCATGGGGATGGCCCAACCGTTGCGGGCGCCGGCATGGTTGAAGATCAGGTAGATACAGGCGGGAACGACGACGCCGCCCACGGCCGCCAGCATGGGAAGCATGGCCTGACGCGGATTCTTGAGCTCGCCGACCGTCATCTCGTACTTAAGCTCAATGCCCACCAACAAAAAGAAAATCGCCATGAGGAAGTCGTTGACGAAAAGCTCAACGGTGAGACCGGCCGTAAGGTTTCCCAGACCCACATACAGCGGGGTCTCCAAAAAGTGATGGACGGCCTCGTAGGCATCGGTATTGGCGCAAATGACGGCGGCGATGGCGGCGAAGACCATGACGGCGGCGGAAATCGTGCCGTTCTCGGCGATGCGCTCCCAGATGTCGTGACGTTCAAAGCGCTTGCGCTCACGAACGTTGAACAGCTGCTCAGTTGCTGCCATGGGCGGCTCCTTTCACGGGAAAGCTCCCGTCTTAAAAAAGCACGGCCCGCCCAAGTGGCGGCGCCGCGCTCTAACGTATTACGCTTGCATCTAGCCTACCCTGCACGACAAGCACGCAGGCGTGGCCGAAAAGCGGAACCACAGGTTGAACATTATTTGCTCAACGGCACGGACACGCCTGTCCAAGAGACGACGCGGCGCCGTGCACAAAAAAACGACCGGAGCGCGGGGCGTCCGCGATCCGGTCGTGGCATTTGGTCAACTAAACCTAGCAGGCGGCCATGATGGGGGCAGCGACCTGCTTCTTACGGGAGAGGACGCCCGGCATCCAGACGCCGTCGTGCTCGTCGGCAATGCCCAGGCCCTTCTGAGCAGCCTCGGTCTCGCCCTCGAGCAGGACCTGCGAGCCCTCCTCCATGATGTCGGTGATGCACAGGACAATGCCGTCGGCACCCTTCTCGGCGGCGTAGGCGCGCATGGCCTCGCGGATCTCGTCGATCATGCCGAGCGCGCGGGTCTTGTCGACGGTCTCGTACTGGCCGATGAGCAGCTTCTTGCCGGCGGGCTCGAACATCTTGATGTCGTTGCCGACCATCTCGGCTGCGGTGAAGGAGCCGGACGGACGGGTGAGGAAGACCTCCATGCCAAACTTGACCGGGTCGACGCCCACCTGCTCGCCGAGCTTGGCGGCGACGGCGCGGTCGACATCGGTGGTGGTGGGGCTCTTGAGCATAAGCGTGTCGGTCATCATGGCCGAGAGCAGCAGCTTGGCCTGGACGTCGGAAAGCTCAACGCCGAGCACGCCGGCGAGCTTGGTGACGATGGTGCAGCTGGAACCCCAGGGCAGGCAGATGTAGTGCAGCGGGCCGGCGGTCTCGAAGTCGCCGATGCGGTGATGATCGACAACGCCAAAGACCGTGGCGTCCTTAAGGCCGGCGACGGACTGGGCAGACTCGTTGTGGTCGGTGAGGACGACGAGCTGACCGGCCTCGACGGACTCGATCACGCGGGGCTCGGCGATGCCGGCGTCGGCGAGCAGCTTGGCGGACTCTGCCGGAAGCTGACCCAGGGCGCAGGCCTCGTAGGTGTTGCCGGCATACTCAACCTGGTTGAGCAGCTGGGACAGGACGACGGCGCTCATGATGGCGTCGTTATCGGGGTTCTGGTGACCAAAGACAAGAACGTTTGCCATGGATATCCTCCACTTGATATGTGTACTTGGACGTAGCTATGGTAGCACGCTGGCGCCGAACCTTATGAGACGCAAGGGCCGCGGCGCAATTTGGGGCGAGCCTGGGGGCGAAGTCTGCCCCCTTGTACCACCGCCCTCCTGCACCGACTATTTACCGGCGGCGCGCAGGGCTACGTAGGCGGCACCGATGATGCCGGCGTCGTTTCCGAGCGAAGCGACCTTAATGGGCGTCTCGCGCGAGGCAGAGAGCGCGTACTGCTTAAAGTGCTCGCGAACCTTGTCGAGATAAACATCGGCCGAAGCGGACGCGCCGCCACCGATCAGGAACATCTCGGGGTCGACCACGTTGGCGATAAGCGCCAGGGCGCGGCCAAGGTAGTCGGCCATGGTGTCGGCTGCAGCCAGCGCGAGCTTGTCGCCCTCGCGGCAGGCCTGGAACACGTCCTTGGAATCGGAGGGGCCGGTGAGCTCAATGGGCTCGACGCCCGCCTTCTTGCACTCGGCAAGGTAGTTGCTCACCACACCGGTGGCGCTGGAATACTGCTCCAGATGGCCATGGCCGCCACAGCCGCAGGTGCGCTCCTCGGCCGGGTTCAGGCACATGTGGCCAATCTCGCCGCCGGCGCCCACAACGCCCGATACCACGTCGCCGTTAACGATAACGCCGCCGCCCACGCCGGTACCGATGGTGACCATCACCACGTTCTGCACGCCCTTGGCAGAACCGAGCCAGGCCTCGCCCATGGCAGCGGCGTTGGCATCGTTCTCATACTTAACGACCGCATCGGGGCAGTGCTTCTGAATGGCGACCCTCAGCTCGGGCAGGTTAATGGCAATGTTGGCCTTGACCTTGGCATCGCCCGACGCCGGGATGGGACACGGAACGGCCAGGCCAATGCCCGCCACAAAGGCACGCGGAATCTGTGCCTTGGCGACCACCTGGTCGATAGCCTCGGTCACCGCGGCAAAGCCCGCGGCGTCAACGATAGGAGGCGTGGGCACGCTGGCCTTGGCAAGCAGGTTGCCGTCCTCGTCGAACAGGCCCTCCTTAACCGAAGTGCCGCCGACGTCGATGCCGATGTAGTACTGCTTAGGTTCCATGGGAGCCCACCTTTCTCGTTTAAACATTGCCTGTATGGTACCGCTCTCAAGGCAAAAACCTACCAAAAAGGGACAGGTTTGTTTTGGCAGGTTTTATCTGGGGTAACGCAATTGGCTGCCCAACAGGCCGCGCAAGACCATCCCCGAAAATAAAGGCGCCGGGAGGCGGAGGCTCCCGGCGCCCGTCAAAGGGACTATGTTGTCTGTTGGACCGCACGGTCCGTCGCGGCGATAACGCCGACTAGGCCTGAAGTGCCTGCAGCTGCTTGTGAACCTCGATGAGCTCCGTCGCCATGACGCGCATGGTCTCGGTGCCGGCCATCTGGTCCTCGGCATGCAGCAAAATCAACGGGGCCTCGCCGTTACGTTCGCCGTTGGCCTCCTTCTTCAGAAGCCCCATGTGAACATCGTGGCCACCGTTATAGGCCTCGTCGCCCTGCTTGATAAGCTCCTCGGCGGCGTCAAAATCGCCCTCCTTGGCCTTTTGCACGGCATTGATGTACATGCTCTTGGCGGTACCGACGTAGCTGATGATCTCAAAGCAGGTCATCTGCAGTTCGTTCATATCCTCCATGCAGAGCACCTAGCCCATCACGCTGACGCAGTGGTCGATGATGCCGGCAGCGTTCATGCGGCCGTAGTCGACCATGTTGATGACCTCGACCGGAAAACGACCGGCGGCCTCCTTCTCAAAATCGCCCTTGGTGTAGCCGATCTGCGGACCAAGCAGCAACATGTCGCACTCGTCCAGGTGATCGTGGGCCTCGTTCATGGGACGAGCCTCGACCTCAATATCCAGACCACGGTTTGCAACCTCGGCCTGCATCTTCTGGACCAGCAGGCTCGTGGACATACCGGCATTGCAGCAGAGCATGATCTTCTTCATGGTTTCCTCCTTATAACTGCGCGGCGCGCAGACGACAACTGGTTTTATTCCTTGCGGCTATTGTGCCCACCCCCCTGCATCTTTACACAAGGGAGAGAGCTGCGGGCACCGGCGCCGCGTACCGGCGCCCGCAAAGGTGAAAGGGACGAACGTTAGGCGTTCTACTCGGCGAGAGCCTCCTGCTTGGCGATTGCCTTCTCGGAAATCTTCATAAAGGGCAGGTAGACGGCCATGCCAATGACAATCTCGATAGCCTGCCACACGCCAGCGCGCCAGTCAAAGCCCGTAGCGAGCAGGGCATTGATGACGGGAGGCATGGTCCAGGGCACCTGGGCGATGCAGGGGCTGATGATGCCTGCGCAGGTAAGGCCATAGGTGATGCCGATGAACAGGTCGGGAAGGAGGACAAACGGGATCATGAGCGGCAGGTTGTACACGATGGGGTAACCGTAGATAACCGGCTCGTTGATGTTGAACAGACCAGGCAGGATAGCCATCTTGGAAACGGTCTCGGAAGCCTTGTTTTTGGAGAACAGGAGCGTGTCGAGCAGGAGCATGAGGGTGCAGCCCGAGCCGCCGATGAGGGCGAAGCTGTTAACGATCTGCATGTTCATGTAGTGATCGGGCTGGATGGTGCCACCGGCGGCAAAGGTAGCCATGTTGTCGACGATGAGCATGGTCAGGATCGGCTCGACGGTAGCGCCAGAGATGGTGGACTGGTGAATACCGACGCAGAACAGCAGGTTAGCAAGGGTGTAGATGAGGATAACAGCCCACGGACCAGCGTTCATGATGCTCTTGAGCGGGTTGGAGATGCACGTGGAGATGATGGTGCACAGATCGGTGCCGGCGCCCACGGCGAGCAGGGCTGCGGCAAGAGCGAAGACCGCGAGGTTAAGCAGCATCGGAATCATGACGTTGAAGGAGTTGGAGACCGCGGGAGGCACGCCCTCGCCCAGCTTAACCTTGAGCTTCTCGACGCCAGAAATCTTGATGAAGAGCGAGACGGAAAGCAGGGCGATGATAATAGCCGAGAACAGACCGTTGGTGCCGGTGTTGGCAGTCGAAAGGGCGCCCGTGACCTCGGCGGAGGTGATCTTGTCGGTGAGCAGTGGGCTCGTGGCGGCAAGCGTGGCGGTGATCTGCTGCGGCATCATGATGACGAAGGCAGAGATAGCGACGACCATGCAAGCAAGCGGATTATCGAAGCGCTTGTTCTTAGCGAGGCTGTAGCCAATCAATCCGGCCAAGATAATGGCAGAGACGTTGAGGGTGCCCAGCGTAATCGCCGAACCCCACGTCTGAAGGTTGGCAAGGCCCGCCGCATCGAGCGGGAACAGAGGGAACACGACGTTGTTAATAAGAACCGCGATACCCGCAAGGATATAGAGCGGCGTGATGGTCGCGAAGGCGTCACGCAGGGAACGCAGGTGAACCTGGTTTCCCACCTTCGCAGAGACCTCGGCAAACTTGTCGAGGAAGCTCTTTCCGTTGTCACTGGCCATGATTGCTCCTAACTTTCAAATCCGGCCTTTTCCTATGCGCACGGTGGTCTGTCGCCCTCTGCCACCAGATGTGCCATGTGTTGCGCGCAGCGGCGCGCGGTCTGGGCGTTCGCCCGTTCGCTAATCAACCACGTGAGTCGTTGCGACCTGCTTGAGCCAAGCTGCCGACTTCTTAAGACGGCGCTTGTAGCCGTCCATAAGGTCGACCTCGACAAAACCGTAACGGTTCTTAAAGGCATTCGCCCAAGACCAGTTATCGATGACGGCCCAATAATGGTATCCGCGGCACTTGGCGCCCTCGTCGATGGCCTTGGCCACCCACTCCAGGTGCTGGCGTACAAAGTCGACGCGGTAGTCATCCTGGATGGTTCCTTCGGCGTCACGGTTCTTGTATTCGTCCATGATGCCGATGCCGTTCTCGGAAACGAACCACTCAAGATCGGGGTAGTTCTTAGCGCAGTCCATGCCAAAGTCGTAGAGGCCCTGCGGGTAGATCTCCCAGCCGCGGCTCTCGTTCATAACGGCGTCGGGCCACACGTACTCGTCGGCAAAGTGCGGCAGACCGTACTGGTCGATCTTGCTCGCCGGCGCCTGAACGCGCGTGGGGTGGTAGTAGTTGCAGCCGAGCCAGTCGACAACACCCTGCTTGAGAATCTCCTGGTCGCCAGCACGGAACGGGAGCTTAACGCCGCCCTCGGCCAGGCTGTCGAGCACGTCGGCAGGAAGCTCACCCTTGGTAATGAGGTCGAGCCACCAGCGGTTGTTGATGCCGCTGGTCATGCGCACGGCCTCGAGGTCCGCCTCGCTGGGGTTCTCCTTGGTGTAGACCGGGGTAAAGCAGTTGATCATGCCGATCTTGGCATCGGCGCGAATAGCACCCTCGTCATAGGCGCGACGATAGTTGGCCACGGCCAGCGCGTGCGCCAGCGAGATGTGATACTGCACGGTGCGGGCGCGGTTGAAGTCGTGGAGCTGCGGGAACCACACGCCCTCCTGATAGCGCTGCTCGGGCTCGACGATGGGCTCGTTAAAGGTGAACCAGTACTTAATCTCCTGGCCAAACTCGTGGAAAGCGACGTCGGCGTAATGCGCGTAAGCCTCGACGACCTCACGGCTCTCCCAGCCGCCACGGTTAAAGAGGTAGGTGGGCATGTCAAAGTGGTACAAGTTGACAAACGGCTCCAAGCCGGCCTCGCGAGAGGCGCGGAACAGCTCGTGATACCACGCAGCGCCCTCCTCGTTGAGGTTGCCGTCGGCATCGAGCAGGCGGCTCCACTGGATGGAAGTGCGAAAGGTATTCAGGCCCAAGTCCTTCAAAATGCGAAAGTCTTCCTGGTACTTGGCCATAAAGTCATTGCCGGCATAAGAGCCAACGCAGTTGTAGAACGAACCCAGATCCTGGATGGACCAGGTGTCCCACAGGTTCTCGAGCTTGCCGCCTTGGTTCCACTGACCCTCAGTCTGCGGGCCGGACATAGCAGCGCCAAAGAAGAAGTCGTTGGGCAGCTGATACTGTGCCATCAAAGTCCTCGCTTTCGTGTTCTAGAGCTTCCGGTTGGAGACGGGTTTGCCTTGACAGGTTATCCGGCGCGGGCGCGCACCGGTCATACCGATATCCAACCTGCCAAAACAAAACCGTCCCCAAACGGTCGATCCTGTTGTGCGGAAGGGTTCCGTTCGTTGCTTAAACTATAGCGCTCTAATTCTAAAAGTAAAGCGTCTTTTTCTTTTTTCTTTCTCGAACTTCTTAGAAAGAAGTAATATGGATGCCCTGTTGAGGGTTATACTTACTTTTTGTATTCATATATGTCGGAAAGGAGGTTCCATAATTCCCAAATACGAGGCGATAGCTGCAGATATTCGTCGAAGTATCGAGGATGGCGCTCTTAAACCGGGCGACAAGCTTCCCACCGTCGTTGAGTTCTGTGAGCTCTATAGCGTTTCCAAAATCACCGTCAAACGAGCTATCGAGCAAATCACCGAGGAAGGTCTTATTGCCAGCCGGCGCGGATCGGGTACCTACGTTAAGGACACGGCGGGACTTCCCGGCCAGGCGTTTTTCCAGGGCAAAAACGACCGTGCCCAGGGCTTTTCGTATGAGCACCGCGGGGAAAAGGTGACCTCGGTGGTCTACGATTTCTCGATTGTTAATCCACCAGCGGACATCGCAGCCCAGCTGGGAATTGCCGAGGATGGCTTTGCCTATCACGTCGTGCGCGTGCGTCAGGCCGATGGGAAGCCCATCGTTATCGAGTACACCTACATGCCCCTCGAGCTGATTCCGGGGCTGAAAAAGAAGGACCTGTACGGATCGGTCTACCATTTCATCCGCGAGCAATGCGGGCTGAAAATTTCGAGCTTCCACCGTACCATTCGCGCCGTGGCAGCAACCGAGGAAGAAGCCGATCGCCTGGACACCAAACCTGGCTCTCCCCTGCTCGAGCTCACCCAGATTGGCTTTTTGGACAGCGGCGCCGCCTTTGAGTATTCGGTCTCGCGCAACGTTGGCGACCGCTTTGAGTTGCACAACGTAACGTTGGCATAGGTTTTTGTAGTCATCCGGGCGCTCGCTTTGAGCTGTTTTGTGCAGCGCCCGCGCACACAATGGGGGTATGAACATGTCCGATTTGATTAAGCTGACGCCGATTTTCCACGAGAAGATCTGGGGCGGCCGTCAACTCGAAACCGTATTTGGTTACGACATTCCCGAGGGTCCCATCGGTGAGTGCTGGGCCATCTCGGCACACCCCAACGGTGACTGCCAGATTGCGGAGGGCCCGTATGCCGGCCACACGCTGTCGTGGCTGTGGGCCGAGCATCGCGAGCTCTTTGGCAACTGCGAGGGCAAGGAGTTCCCGCTGCTCATCAAGATTCTGGACGCCAAGGACGACCTTTCGATCCAGATTCATCCCAACGACGAGTACGCCGCCAAGCACGAGAACGGCAGCTTGGGCAAAACCGAGTGCTGGTATGTGCTGGACTGCGAGCCCGGCGCCACGATCATCGTCGGCCAGCGCGCGCATGACCGCGCCGAGGCCGCACGGATGATCGGGGACGGCCGCTGGGACGGCATGCTCAACGTGCTGCCGATCCACAAGGGCGACTTTTTCCAGATTGATTCCGGTACCGTGCACGCCATCAAGACCGGCACGCTCATTTTGGAGACGCAGCAGTCGAGCGACGTGACGTATCGCCTGTACGACTACGACCGTCCCGGCACCGACGGCAAGCTGCGTCCGCTGCACATTGAGCAGAGCCTCGACTGCATCGACTTTGATGCTCAGGCTCCGACCGACGGCACCGTGACCGCGCCCGAGGTGGACGGCGTGACCGAACTCGAGTCTAACTCCTGCTACACCGTCGATCGCGTGCGCGTCGACGGCAGCAAGACCTTGGAGCAGCGCTGGCCCTTCATGTGCCTGTCGGTCATCGACGGCGAAGGCACCGTCTGCGGCGACCCCGTCCACAAGGGAAGCCACCTGCTGGCCCCGAGCACCGTCAGCTCCATCGACCTCGAAGGCAAGATGGAACTGATCATCAGCCACCTGTAGGTCGCACCAACAACCCAAACGCAACAAGGGGCTCTCCCGTCCATGTGCGGGAGAGCCCCTTGCCATATCTATTTATCAGCCCACCCGGCTCTCCAGATCAAAAAGCGAACGAGCAGAGCGACGTTCGCAAGCACCGTTACCCAAGGACCTGGGCGGGCGTATAGGGCAACATCGATCGCGAGTTCCGCACGCAAAGGAGAGCACTTAATGTGCTCTCCGTCTTGCGCAGGACTGCCCGAGCAGGCGATGTTGCCCTATACGCCCGCCCAGGTCCGCCAGGATCACGACAGCTTGACGATCGGAGCAAAGCCCTTCATGAGCTTTTTGGTCTGGCCGGTCTTTTCGAATTGAACCTCGATCATGTCTCCGGCGACCGAGATCACGGTACCCGTGCCAAAGGTCTTATGGCTCACGGTATCGCCCGCGGCAAAGTCCTGCGATGCGCTGGCGCGATCGACCTTGCGCTCCACCGTCGGGGACACCTTGGACGACGGCTTTTTGGCTCGCGGCGCACCCGAACCAAAGGTCGAGGCAACACGGCCGGCGTCGGGCGAGACCCCACGATGGCGCTCGGTCCCGTAGCTGCTGCCGCCAAAGAAATCGTCAAAGCTCGATCCACCGCGCGAACCGGAACCGCCGGTCGAGCGCGTATGCGAACCAAACACCTTGCCGCCATACATATCCGAACCCATGCCCGAGCCAAAGGTGCCGTGACGGTCGCCGCGCTTCTCCCAACCCGTGCCTTCAAAACCGGCAGAACCGATACCGCTAAACTCGATATCCTCAAACGGAATCTCGTTGAGGAAGCGCGAGCGCGGGTTGGCAGAGGTCGAGCCGTAGGTGCGACGCGTGGCCGCATAGGTCAGGAACAGGCGCTTACGGGCGCGCGTGATGGCAACGTAGGCCAGGCGACGCTCCTCCTCGAGCTTGCCCGGGTCATCGCTGCCGCCAAAGTCGTGCACGTGCGGGAAGATGCCCTCCTCCATGCCGGCCACGAACACCGCAGGGAACTCCAGGCCCTTGGCGGAGTGGATGGTCATCATGGTGATGGCATGCGTCTCGCCGGCCAGGGAATCCAAGTCGGAGCGCAGGGCCAGCCACTCCATGAGTGCCGGCAGCGCCTTACAGGTGAGCGGACCGTAGGTGCGCTCAATCTCGTCGGCATGCACGGCACCCGCCGGCATCTCCGTCGGCGCGGCATACGCGTTGCCCGCGATGGCAGCAGCCAGGGCATCCTGCGGAGACAGCGCCGGAGCAGCCAGGCTATCGAGCGGATTGGAGCCCGCGGCATCGCGCGCGCCGACGAGTGCCTCAAACGAGGATGCCGGGGCAGATGGCCCCGGTTCGGGCGCAGGCGCGCTCACCACGACGGGCTCGGGCTCGGCGCCGGCAGGCACGTCGGCAACACCGGCTGCGCGCAGCTCTTCCAAGCTCTCGAGCGTACCCTCGATGTCCTCGTGCGTCTCCTCAAATTCGGCAGCGACGCCCAGGAATTCCTGGATGTTCTCGGCACGGCTCTCGGATTCCATGGTGCCCTCGGCACGAAACGCCTGCAGCAGACCCGTCTTATCGACGATCATCTCGACGACGTCCTTGAGCTCGCCGTCCATGCGGCGGCCCTCGCGCACCAGCGACACAAAGCTCGACAGGCCATTGCGGACCTTGGCGCTAAACATGCCGGTTTCGGCGCACGCGATCTCGCAAGCCTGGAAGAACGAGCAACGGTTGTCGCGCGCCAGCTGCTCAATCTTTTGGATCGAGGTGGAGCCAATGCCGCGGCGCGGCGTGTTGATGACGCGCTTGACGCTCATCTCGTCGGCCGGGTTCACGATCATCTTGAGGTAAGCCATGACGTCGCGGATCTCGGCACGGTCGAAGAATCGCGTGCCGCCCACGATCTTGTAGGGCACGCCCGCGCGCAGAAACATATCTTCGAGAATACGCGACTGGGCGTTGGTGCGGTAGAACACGGCGATGTCGTCGTAACTCGTGCCCTTGGCATGCAGCTTCTCGATCTCGCCGGCAATCCAGCGACCCTCGTCGCGCTCATCGCTTGCTTGGAAGGCCTGGATCTTCTCGCCGTCGCCCTCGGCCGTAAACAGGCGCTTGTCCTTGCGCTGCGAGTTGTGACGCACCACGGCGTTGGCGGCGCTCAGGATATGGCCTGTAGAGCGGTAGTTCTGCTCCAGCTTGACGGTCTTGCAGTCTTTAAAGTCCTTCTCAAAGTCCAGGATATTGGTGATGTCGGCGCCACGCCAGCTATAAATGGACTGATCGTCGTCGCCCACGACCATGAGGTTTTGGTACTTGGCGGCCAGCAGGTTGGCGATCTCGTACTGGACGTGGTTGGTGTCCTGATACTCGTCGACGCTAATGTAGCGGAAGCGCTCCTGATACTTGTCGAGCACCTCGGGGCGGGTGCGCAGCAGCTCGAGCGTGCGCACGAGCAGGTCGTCGAAGTCCATCGCGTTGGCGGCGCGCAGGCGGCGCTCCAGCTCCAGGTAGACTTGCGCGGCCTTTTTGTCATTGGGGCTGTCGGCGGATTTGAGCATGTCCTCGGGGCCGATCATGGCGTTTTTGGCCGAGCTGATCTTGCTGCGGATCATGTTGATGGGGAACTGCTTTTGCTCGATGCCGAGCGCCTGCATAATGTCGCGCACCGTGCGCTTTGAGTCATCGTCATCGTAGATGGTGAACTGACCGGTGTAGCCCAGCAGGTCGGCGTCCTCGCGCAGCATGCGCACGCACATGGCATGGAAGGTGCACACCCACATGCCACGGGTGCCGTTGGGAATGAGTGCCGCCAGACGCTCGCGCATCTCTGCCGCGGCCTTGTTGGTAAACGTGATGGCAAGAACCTGCCAAGGTTTAACGCCCAGGTCGCCGAGCATATGTGCGATGCGGAAGGTCAAGACGCGGGTCTTGCCCGAGCCGGCGCCGGCGAGCACCAGCAACGGGCCCTCGGTGGACAGGACCGCCTCGCGCTGGGCGGGATTAAGGCTGTCAATGTCGACGAGCGGCTTGGCGGGCTTGGGCGCCGGCGCGGGAGCGTCGTAAATGTCGAGCGGGACGAGCTCGGGCTCCGGCGCAGCAGGAGCGGTGTATGCATCGAGCGGCACGGGTTCCGGCGCGGGCGGCACGGATACCGCGGCGTTCTTTTCCCAGGGCAAGGGCTGGGTCATGGGCGACTCCTCATCTGACGGACGGCGCGCCTGCGGGCGGCGCCATAGTTTGAGCCGTACCAGTATACCGAGCCGCGCGGACACCGACGCAAATCACACCACGACTCCGTGCGTCACCGTCAGGCCCGCCCCAGCGAATTTGGCGCAATGGGGTCAGGTTGGTCTGCACCAATCAATTGACAATCACGAAACCGCCGATGTCATGGCAGCAGCAGCGAGCGGTGACCGGGGCGAACAAATTGGCATGAAAAGGGGCGGCATAGACCTTCTGGTCATGCCGCCCTCTTTGAATGACAAGTTGTCGCCCTGGCCGTCGCGCAGCGTCAACTAAGTTAGAGGCCGAGCATCGGCTCCAGGACAAAGAAGTACGCGAGAACCACGATGCCCAGGATGATGCGGTAGACGCCGAAGCACTTAAAGTCGTGACGCCGCACGAAGCCCATAAGCCACTTGATGGCAATGAGCGACACCACAAAGGCGACGACGCAGCCCACGCCCAGGATGGCGATTTCGTTGGTGCCGAACGTGCCGCCCTTAATAAAGTACTTGACCAGCTTGAGCGCGCTCGCGCCAAACATGACGGGAATGGCCAGGAAGAACGTGAACTTAGACGCCACCGAGCGCGTGCAGCCCAGCAGCAGGCCGCCGATGATGGTGGAGCCGGAGCGCGATGTGCCCGGAATCAGCGAAAGCACCTGAAAACAACCGATACCCAGCGCGGTCTTCCAGCTCAGGTCCTCGAGCGTAGTGATGGAGCCAAAGTCCAGGTTATCGCCATCGTCTGCAGCGGCAGTCGCAGCGGGCGCGGCAAAGTGCGCACCGGCGGGGCGTCCGCCCGCCACCACGGCACGCGAACCAAACGAACCGGCAAGAGCGGCCTGGTCGCGCTTGTTCGCGCGCCAGTTCTCGATCACGATAAACAGCACGCCGTACACAATGAGCGCCAGCGCCACGACGGGAGCATTATAGAAATGCTCCTCCATCCAGTCGTTGAGCGGCAGACCGATCGCCGCGGCGGGAATACAGCCGAGCACAATCTTGCCCCACAGCACCCAGGTGTCGCGACGGCCTTCCTTGCCCTTGCTGGGAGAAAACGGGTTGAGGTCGTAGAAGAACAGGACGCAGACGGCCAAAATGGCGCCAAGCTGAATCACGACCAGAAACATATTCCAGAACGTCTCGCTCACGTTCATCTTGACGAACTCGTCCACCAAGATCATGTGACCGGTCGACGAAACAGGCAGCCATTCGGTAATGCCCTCGACTAGGCCCATGAAGGCAGATTTTAGAAGCTCGATGATATCCAAAAGGACCCCCTCGTTAGACACCCGCCGATATTGTTCTGCGGACGGTGCGGGCGATGTCCCATTATCAACCGTTCGGCCGCGACCGCGCCCACCCTTACCAAAAAACTCGCCCGTTCACAGAATTGCGAGCGGTCAAACCCAAATCCTTGGGTATAACTGCAACAAGATAAAGTGTCCGGCGGCCACGCATCCGCGCCCGCCCGATGCACGAGCCCCACGCCCGTGCGATAGACCAAGGAGGAAACCATGAACGAGGGCTACACCAAGGTATTTGTTTCACTCGACGGTACTGAGCAGCAGGATTTTGTGCTCGCACGCGCCATCAAGGTCGCCGCGAACAACGGCGCCAAGCTGATAATCGGCCACGTTATCGATTCCACGGCGCTCGAGAGCGCCGGTTCCTATCCGGTCGATCTGGTCAACGGCCTGGAGGAGGCATTTAAGAACTCCATCGCCAAGCAGCTCGAAGAGGCCAAGGCCAATCCCGACATTCCCGAGGTCGAGGTCATGATTCGCGCCGGCCGCATTCGCGAGACGCTCAAAGACGAGATGCTCGACGTGGTCAAGCCCGACCTGGTGCTCTGCGGCGCACGCGGCCTGTCCTCGATCAAGTATGCGCTCCTGGGTTCGATTTCGACGTTCCTGCTACGCAACACCGACTGCGACATCTTGGTCGTGAAGTAGCAAACGTACGCCTAACGCATCGCGGAGCGCAAGCCCACGTGCCCAAGTCTTCCAAGAGCGGGACCACCATTACGGTGGCCCCGCTTTGCTTTAGGCTGAGAATTGCTCCAGAACCCTCATTCTCTCAACGGAATCCGTCTGAATTTTCAGAGCGACCCGACCCAAATCTCCGGTTGCAGAGGCAAGTTCTGCAAGCTGGGCAGACACCTCTTCAGCCACTTCCGCCGCGATGTTCTTGATCATCTTGAGTGGCAGATGCAAATCTTGAGACATGAATTCGAAATCTTCAGGAGTCACCCCATCGATCACCCGGTGATCCCCAATATCAATCCCAAGATTATGGTCGTATCCCATTATCGTCGTGCAAACAATATCGTATGCAGGGGCCAACCTCTTTTCCCGCCAACTCGGACTATAAAGAAACGAATGGTTCTTGAGATGCGAGTCGCAATTCCCCAACGCATAATCGACCATTACCTGACGAGCGAACATTTGAGTATCAGCAATTACGTTAGACGATTGCTCTCTTATCAATCGGCCGCAAAGAGCCATATAGCAGCTATCGGGACGTGTCTCGTATTTCATATACGAAGGCCAGCCAACCGCTTGGCAAAAATCCTCCTGATGCAGCCTCAGAGGCACATCGAATCCGCTCATCGACGGCGGCTCATTGCTCCAGATTCTGTCATAACGCTCGGAAAAGAACGCACCAGGAATCGTATCCGAAGCTTCTGAACGGGCAATTTCAAGCCCAGCAGCAGACGCTGCCGTCATGCAAATTAATTCGTTGAACGGCAAATCCGGATGTTTAGTTGAAGCAATCTTGACTATGTGAGTCGAGGGGGCAGAGCCGAGCGGCAGCATCCAATCCCCCGACCCGGCCTTTTTTGCATCTTTACCGCGCGGTAAAAACCAACCGGTTTTAGACTGAGCGCCCGCCAACGACAGCCTCGAATCCTGCATATCATTTGCAATCTCAAACACTTCCGCCTTAGAAAGTGCCTCAAAATCCTCGTCTTGCAGAGGACGATAGCCCGGATCGTAGCTCGATTTCTCATCGCCGAGAAACCTCAAGGCACCAACGCACTCATCGCCCAAACGCTCGAGCATCGATAAATAGTCTGACTGGGGGATTTGAAAACGCATCGACAGCTCATGCCGAACCGGGCCCTCGGGAAGCATGCCCGAAAAGAAGGCCGAAAACTCATTGCTGGCATATGGCTCATGTCGCAAGGGAAGAGAAGCTGAGAGTGCGGCAGCATCGTCGCGTTCAAGATATCCCTCATCATATGCAAACGTCTCGTTTACGGGGTCGGCCCTCTCAAATTCTCCGACTAGCTCAAACGTTCCCCGATACTCACGATAAACCTTTAATGCCATGAGCCGTCGCCCCTCTCCCTCAGGATCAAATCGACCCCCAAGCTGTTAGCGATTTGAAGGGTTTGGCGAAGATTGGCACCCGCCTTTCCACGCTCAAGCTCGCTCACAAAGCGCAAACTGCACTGGTTGAAATCAGCCACATCGCGTTGGGTATAACCGAGCTTCTTCCGGCGCTCACGCAAATATGCACCGAGTTCAGCTGGGTCAAAAATCGTTCGCTCATTCCAGTCTTGCATGCTAATCCCCTATGATTATCCCAAACGGGATAATCATAGCACATCATGATGGAATTATCCCGTTTGGGATAATTGTCTTAACGTGAATGACGCTCCGGGACGTTACACCGCGACGACTACTCAAAGTATTGAAACTTGTTGGTCGAGAAGGCAAACGTGACGACGAAGCCTTCGCCGGGCTCGGATGCCGCGGTGACATCGATACCCATCTTGGAGCACAGGCGCGCCACCAGGTAGAGGCCAATACCCGTTGCACGCTTGGTGGTGCGGCCGTTGTCGCCGGTAAAACCTTTCTCGAACACGCGCGGCAGGTCTGCCGCGCTCACGCCGCAGCCGTTGTCCGCAACGGTAAGCTCGATGCGCTCGCTTGCCAGGCCTTCGTCCAGCAACGCGCCCGAAAACACGATCTTCGCGCCGTCCTCGCGCGCGTATTTAATGCTGTTCTGGATGAGCTGCCCCAGAATAAACTCGAGCCACTTCTCGTCGGTAAAGACCTCAAAGTCGAGGTTCTCGCACACCGGGGCCACGTGCGCCGCGATGAGCTCGCGCGCGTTGGCCTTAATCGCGCCCGTCACCAAGGTCTTGAGATCCCAGCGGCGAATCAGGTAGTCGCGCTCCACGACTTCCGAACGCGCGTAGTACAGCGCCTGGTCGATATAGCGCTCCACGCGAGCCAACTCACGGCCCAGGTCATCCACACGAGACAGGTCGTCTTCGCTGCCATCCAGGTTTTCCAAAATTAGATGAGCCGCCGCCAGGGGCAGTTTGGCCTCGTGGACCCAGCTCTCGATATAGTCGCGATAGTCATCGGTCTGACGCCGGCCTTCGGCAACCTCGTCGCAAGCGGCTTTGCCCACCCGGCGCAAGACCTCGTACTCGAGCTCGCCCTCGGCATAGGTCGGGCATTGCACCATCTCCTGCACCCATGCGGGGCTCTCGAGCTCCTCGGCCGCGCGCTCCAGCTGACGCAGAAAACGGCGGCGACGCGCGTACTCGACCACGATGCCGAGCATACCAAAGATAAAGGACACGCCGACCGCCACGACCACAATAGAAACGGGTGCACCGGCGACCGTCAGCACAAAGCAGCTCAGCAGCACGCCGCACGTCCACACGGCGACGGGAAGCAGCGCATCTTTAAAGAATTTGCCAAACGACATAGCCGGCCCCTAGACCGAATAGCCTTGGCCGCGATGCGTCGTCAAATACCCCTTGATGCCGATTTTTTCGAGCGTGGTGCGCAGGCGGTTGATGTTGACGGTGAGCGTATTGTCGTCCACGAAGGCGTCGGAGTCCCACAGGTCCTGCATGATGGCCGAGCGCGAAACAATCTTGCCCGCGCGACTCAGAAGCAGTGAGAGGATACGCAGTTCGTTTTTGGTGAGCTCGGTGCTAGTGCCGGTTTGCGTGTTGGTGACCATTGAGCGGGCGAGGTCGAGCTCCAGCCCCTTGTGGACAAGTGTACTGCGCTCGCCTGCCGCCGCGGTGCGACGCAGCAGTGCGTTGATGCGCGCCACAAGCACGCGCGCGCTGTAGGGCTTGGGAACAAAGTCGTCCGCGCCGAGCGTCATGGCCATGACCTCGTCGATCTCGGTCGTGCGCGACGTGAGAACGATGATGGGGACCTCGGATTCGCGACGGACCTCATGGCAGATGTGCTGGCCGTCTTTGACGGGAAGCGTGAGGTCGAGCAGCACCAGGTCGGGTGCGGCGGCGAGAATATCGCGCGAGACATGCTCAAACGATTCGCAGGCCTCGATTTCAAACCCAGCGCGGGCAAGGATGTCGACAAGCTCACGACGGATGGGCTCGTCGTCCTCAACGATATAGATCAGCGCCATGGATTCCGCTCCCCTCTTGGTTGTCTTGCCACCATTATGGCTGCGAAACTGCAGGTGTGCACCGCGCGCGGTGCCAAGGTGACAGAACTGTTCGCGAACGAAAGCGTTTAGCTTGCCCTTCGCTCGCAGCGGTGGCGGGGACCAAAATGATTCTTTAATCCCCGTCCCAGAAAAATCATTTAGCGGCGGGCACGGAGCTTTTCGTAGCCTTCGGCGAAGAAGGCGACCGTGGCGGCGTCGGCCTCGGCGGCATCTGTCTCGGTCGCGGGGACCACGCCGTGCTCGTCGCTCACTAGGAACAGCGCGCCCTTAAGCTGCGCGGGAATGTCTACGCGCGTGACCGGGATGCCCTTGGTCTGGGCCAGCTGCTCGATGAGCGTCGCCGTGCCGCACAGGCACTCGTCCGCCGGCGCCACAAAGGCAAGCTCGCCGTTGTTGACGGCGGCGAGCAGCTCGGGCGCCACGCCGGTTTCGTCGGCCTCGGAGCGGGCCTCTGCGGAGCGGGCGCGCAGCGCCTTGGCCGACGTATCGGCGAGCGGCTCGTACTCCCCCACCGTCATGGCGGCGTTGCCGTTGACGTCGATCACCAGCATGAGCACGCCGTCATGTGCGGTGTAATCGCCCTCGGCAAGCGACCACTCAACGTGCTGTTTGGCCCAGCTGAGCATGTTATGGGTAAGCGGCTCGCCCTGCACCAGGCGCTCGGACAGTGCGCGGATGTGGCGGTTGAGCATGGGCACCTTTTTGTTGGACATGCGCCAACGGCAGACAAGCGCGGGCTTGTCGAGCGTGAACTTCTCGACCGCCTCCTGATTGGCGCAAAAGTCCTCGTACGCACGCTGATCCTCGGCATTGCCAAACAGCTCGGCATCATCCACAACGGCCATATCCAACCTTTCTCAAAAACATACACCGCACCGTTATACCCAAAAAAGCCGCCCGCACCAACCGGCACGGACGGCAATAGATAGCTTTGGTTCGGGGCGAGCCAATACCGCTGGTGGAGCATAAGCCAGCGAGCCGGACCCAAGTGCCTCAGGTCGCCGCGAAAGAGGAGCGACGCGTACTTCTGTACGCGAGCGACGGTTTGAGCGGCGAGATGAGGTGCTTGGGTCCGGCGCAGCGTCGAGCAGTTACGCGGTTTGGTAAAACCGCGTAACGATATTAGTGCCTAAAATGCCTGGCCCCCGTGAAGACCATCGCAATGCCATGCTCGTTGCAGGCCTGGACGCTCTCGTCGTCGCGCTTGGAGCCGCCGGGCTGGATGATGCAGGTCACGCCGTGCGCGGCAAGCACGTCGACGTTGTCGCGGAACGGGAAGAACGCGTCGCTTGCACAGGCAAAGCCGCCCTTCTCCACGCCCTCGCGCTCGCAGAAGTCCTCGGCGCGCTCACAGGCAAGCAGTGCAGAGTCAACGCGGTTGGGCTGACCCGGGCCCATGCCAATGCCGGCCTTACCCTTGGAGACCAGGATGGCGTTGGACTTGACGCCCTTGCAGACCTTCCAGGCAAACTCGAGCTCGGCCATCTCGGCGTCGGTGGGCTTGCGGTCGGTGGGGAACGTAAAAGTCGCGGGATCCTCGGTCACGTGGTCGACCTCCTGCACCAGCATGCCGCCGTCGACGGAGCGCAGCTCCACCTGGGCGCCGTGGTCCACGCCGCCGGTAGCCAGCACGCGCAGGTTGGGGCGCTTGGCCATGCGCTCGAGCGCCCCGGCAGTGTAGCTCGGGGCAATGATAACCTCGACGAACTGCTTGTTCTGATCGGCAAAGTGCTCAACCAGCTCATAGGGAACCTCGCGGTTGCAGGCGATGATGCCGCCGAAGGCGCTCTTGGGATCGCAGGCGAAGGCGCGGTCGTAGGCGGCCGTGATGTCCTCGGCCACGGCGGAGCCGCAGGGGTTCTGATGCTTGAGGATCACGCAGGCCGGCTCGTCGAACTCGCGGACCAGGTTCCAAGCGGCGTCGGCATCCAGATAGTTGTTGTAGCTGAGCGGCTTGCCCTGGATCTGCTCGGAGCCCACGAGCGGGAACTGCGAGCTCGCGGTATTCTCGCAGCCCTCGGCAAAGCGATAGACCGTGGCCTTTTGCTGCGGGTTCTCGCCATAGCGCAGGTCGTCGACCTTCTCTAGCGAGATCTCGAGCTTGGCAGAGGTGTCCGCCACGTCGCTTGCCTGGGCGGCGAGCCAACGGGAGATAGCCGTGTCGTAGGCGGCGGTGGTCTGGTAGACCTTCACCTGCAGGCGACGACGGGTGGAAAGCGTGGTGCAGCCACCGGTCTCGCGCATCTCGGCCAGGACGGCATCATAGTCGGCCGGGTCGGAGATGACGGTAACGCTCGCGGCGTTCTTGGCGGCAGAGCGCAGCATGGAGGGACCGCCGATGTCGATGTGCTCGATGGCATCCGCGAAGGTGACCTCGGGATTGGCGACGGTCTTCTCGAACTCGTACAGGTTGACGACGACCAGGTCGATCAGCTTAATGCCGTGCTGTGCCGCCTCCTGCATGTGCTGCTCGGAATCGCGGCGGGCCAGCAGCGCGCCGTGAACCTTGGGGTGCAGGGTCTTAACGCGGCCGTCCATCATCTCGGGATAGCCCGTGAACTCCTCGATGGGGGTTACGGGGACGCCCGCGTCCTCGATGGCACGAGCTGTGCCGCCCGTAGAGATGATCTCGACGCCAAAGTCATCGACCAGCGTCCGTGCGAAATCGACGACGCCCGTCTTATCGGTAACCGAAATCAACGCGCGTGCGATCTTCACATCAGATCCCATGCAGTCCTCCTGTCTGGTACGCCGCCGTGCTCTGTGAGTCGGTGATACGTCGATCTGCAGCGCTCGCGCAGCGGCATTGAAAATACTGATTCAATGTAGCGCATCGAGCGCATCGATGCACCCCGCAACGGGCGCATATGCAGAAAAAGTTTGCGAGCGGAGGGGATGGGCACGGCACCGGGCACGGTGAGTTCATGGAACACAGGGGCACCATAATTAGATGCCAATAGCGTGGTAGAACTGTGCTCGATATGCATCCGCAAAAGAAAGAGGCACCATGGTCTCGCGGGTTCTCTACCGACCGTTTGATACCGAAGACTTCGACGCCATCGCGTTGATTCTGCAGCAGCTTTGGCATAACAATTCGGATAACGATGAGTACAACCGCCTCGAGGCCGCGTGCGACCTCGCCTACTGCCTTTCGTCTTCGACGTTTTCGCAGGTTGCCGTAATCGACGGTCAGGCGCGCGGCATTGCGCTCGCGCGTGCGGGACAGAGCTCCGGCGCCACCGTTAAGGAACATTGGCTGGATACCGAACGCGCACTGCTATCGCAAATGCGCGAGCTGGAGCCCGATGCCTGCGCCGAGTATCTCTCGTTTGTGCGCGCAACCATCCGAACCAACAACCGCCTGCTCGAAAGCAGCCCGTTGCCACACGACAACGAGGTCACGCTGCTTGCCGTAGATCGCGATGTCCACGGCCTGGGCGTTGGCTCGGTGTTGCTTGATGCCGCGGTCTCGTACCTATCCTCGCGCGGGGCGACGAGGGCGCACCTGTACACCGACTCCAACTGCTCGTGGAAGTTCTACGAGCTGCATGGCTTTAAGCGCACGGCCACGCACCGCGCCAACCGCGAAGAGCGCCGTCACGACATGCCGCGCGAAAGCTTCCTCTACGAACTCGACCTAACAGCCTAGGCCCAGCAGCCATACCTAGTCATTTAGGAACGTCCCCAGTGACTAGTCGTTGGGGACAGTCTTCGTAGGTAGCGCATAAAAAGGGATGGGCTTCCCCCGATAGCTGTCGAGAAAAGCCCATCCCATAATTTACGACCGCTAGAACGTTCCGCCGCCGCCTCCGCCGACGCCGCCACCGCCGCCACCGGAAAAGCCGCCGCCGCTGCCGCCGCTCGAGCTATCGGAACTCGAAGCCAGCTCGCGGATGGTCTCGTGATACACATCGTTGAACGAATCGAGCGGAGACTCGTTGCCGTAGTGATGGTAATACCACCAGTAGCAGGGGTAGTTGTCGTAGAAATCGTCGCTGTTGCGCAGATCCGCAGGCACGGCCTCGGCCAGCTGTCGCAGCACTTCTTTCGAAACGCCCAGGGCAACGCCCATCACCAGCAGTTTGTTCCACAAGATCAGGTCGCTGGGGATAGCCTCCTTCAGGCGCGTAAAGTCCTCGAGCCAATGCTTGAGCGCCTTGCAGCGAGCCGCCACCTCGGCGCCCTCCGGCGTGTAACGGCGGAAGGTGCAGCTCAGGACAAAGCCCACGATCGTGACGGGAATCGAGATCATAGCGGCGCCGACGTTGGCGTCCGCAAAGTCGGTATAGATCAGAGAGCCCAGAATGCCAAAGACAATGATGATGCCGAGAACCAGGCCGGCCACCATCGCGATAGTGCCATCCGATGCGATAAACTCGCGCGCCTCCAGCTTGCCCTTAACCGTGCTCTGATAGTCCTCGAGCTTGTCGCCAACAGATGTGGTGCGCTCGCTAGCGTACTCCTCCAGCTCGCTAAACGTGCGCGAACGGACTCCGTCCTTATCGGGCTTAACGCCGGCGAAGAAGACCTTGAGCACATCGCGATCGATGCCGTCCTTCTTGGCAGCCTTCCAGGCCTCGTCGGTCACCGTGATGCGATACGTCTGCTCCTCTTTTTCGCGACGGAGCAGGCCCTTCTTCTTGGCCTCGGTCGCTTCTTCCAGCTTGATCACGCGGTCGTCGGTCAGCTTCATCAGCGTGGCGATATATGCCTGATCGGGCACGTTGTTCCAGCTCATAAGAGCTGCAAGCACCGCGGGATGGTCGGCGGAGGGCACATCGCGGAAGTACTCGTCTTGGAAGAGCGGCTTGGGCTTGGGCCTGCGTAGCTTGAGCACAACGATTGTGCCGGTAAAGGCGACCGCCGCGACAACACTTAGCGCGGCAAGCGCATTGGCAATCATGCGAGCGTGAGCGCGGCGGGCGTTAGCTTCGTCGACCCATTCCTTCTCTTCGCTCAGGATCGTTGACATGCGCTCCTCGCTCGAAGCGGAAAGCCGAGGCACCCAATCGCTGGGGAAGGCGATGCGCGCCTCGGCGAATTCGCCCTGATGCACGCAGGGAATGGTATAGGTGACCATGGGTTCGTCCGCATCGAGCGACACGTCGCCCGTCAGCGGGCCGTGGCCCCATGCGCGGAAGTTATCGCCCTTGACGGCCGCCGTCCCGGCGGCGGCATTTGCGAAGTACACTTCCATCTCGACGTCATCGGAATCCGCAGACCAGCCGTCACCCACAAATTTCCAATAGAGCTCGGCGGTATCGGCCCAGTTCATAACCGCACCGGTCATGGTGTAGCTCACGTAATAGATCGCGCTGTCGCCGCTCTCGTGGGGGCTGAACACCTTGATTCTCACGCCATCGTCGGACTGTTCCACCGTGTAAACGCCGTCGTCGCCTTTGTTTGCGCTGTCGACCTTGTTAAACGCGGTGTCGTCTTCCTCGACGCTCAGCACATCGACGGTCGCCGCGCCGCCCTGCTGGTTAGAGCCTGTATTGATCTCCCAAAACACGCCGTTGATGTCGTCATCGAAATCAAACTGGCGTCCCTCGACAACGGTCAGCGAGCCGTCGGCCTCAACCGTGGCGCCGATATAGGTTTGGGTCATGGAGTAGCCGTCGGCACGTGCAACGGCGGGCAACAGCAGCAGTGCGCACGCGACGAGCGCGCAAATGGAAACAAATCGCGCAAACGGGCGGCGCTGCCGGCTGACTTTGGCGGCGAGGGTGTTCATAGGCACATCCTTTGTCTGTAAAACCAACAGCGCCATTGTCCCACGTTTGCGGGTACGCATGACGAATATCTAGGCGACCGGAGCGCCAAACGGGATGAAAGTCACGCCCGCACCCCGGCACTTGGAAAATGATCCATTGGGGACGGAGGAAAACGGATCATTGGGTTGAATCGACAGACAGCAACAAATTTGTCGTTTGAGACACTCTTGGGCTGAGTCCCGCGCCAGCAATAGATACCACTTCACAGCTCCGTCACAGGTGTAGCGGCTTTGTGTGGGCGCGGCATGCGCTGATTGAGCCGCCAGTCGAGGGGCATAAAGCAGTTGAGCGAAAACGGTTTGCCCCTTTGCCGTTCGCTCGAGGATCATGTCCCCCTTTTCCGCGGAAACCCCGGCAGTTGCGAAGAGCTGCCGGGGTTTCTGTCGTTTGTGAGGCCGAGTCGGCGTACGGCGATCGAGACGTTGGGCCGCAGACCCACCGTGCGCAATGCGCAGCGCCGCCAACTTGCGAGCCACGGAAACGCCTTCCCTACCGTGCCCCGCGCTATACTCGTCCGCATGGATATCAAAACACGCAACATAGTAACGCCCGCCGCGGATGCACCAACGTCGCAACCCGCCTCCGTTCCCGCACCTGTCGTGGGCCGTTTTGCCCCGTCGCCCTCGGGCCGCATGCACCTGGGCAACGTGTTCAGCTGCCTGTGCGCGTGGCTTTCGGCCCGTAGCCAGGGCGGCAGCATCGTGTTGCGCATCGAGGACCTGGACGATCGCTGTAAGCGCCCGGAACTTGCCGCTCAATTGATTGACGACCTGGCTTGGCTGGGGCTTGAGTGGGACGAGGGCCCCTACTACCAGCACGATCGCCTAGACCTGTACGAGAGCGCCCTGCGCCAGCTGCAAGACGCCGGCCTCACCTATCCCTGTTTTTGCACGCGTGCCGAGCTCCACGCCGCGAGCGCGCCGCACGCCAGCGACGGCACGCCCATCTACCGCGGCGCCTGCAGAGGTCTTTCTGCTGAAGAAATCACCCGCCGCAGTGCCCTGCGTGCTCCGGCCACGCGCCTGCGCGTGCCCGCCGTCGACGACCTCGCAGACGATGTGATCGAATTCGTGGACCGCACGTATGGCGCCCAATGCGAAGCACTCGCCACCGAATGCGGCGACTTTTTGGTGCGCCGCAGCGACGGCGTGTTTGCCTACCAGCTGGCCGTGGTGGTCGACGACGCCGCCATGGGCGTCACCGAGGTCGTGCGCGGATGCGACCTGCTGGGCTCCACGCCGCGCCAAATCTACCTGCAGCATCTGCTGGGACTTCCCACGCCGCACTACGCGCACATTCCGTTGCTCATGTCGCCAGACGGCCGTCGCCTTTCCAAGCGCGACCGCGATCTGGACCTGGGCGAGCTCCGCGCCCGCTTTGGCACGCCCGAGGCACTGCTGGGCTGGCTCGCCAGGCAAACGGGCATCGCACCGGACACCACACCGCGCTCTGCTGAGCAGCTGGTCGAGCACTTTAGCTGGGATGTCATCCGCGCGCACCGGGAGAACATCGTTATGGATGAAAGGACAGGCATGCAACAGACGGCAGCCCACCCTGACGAGCACCTCGATAGCGACATTGCCAAAGTATCAACAACCCATCTTTCGCCAGAGGGGTTCGATGCGTTCTGCGAAATACTTGACTCTCCCACGCCTGAAGCTGTGAAAACGTTACTCGAGCGCAAGCCGGCTTGGGAGTAAATCCCTTAACAAATCGGTTTTGGTTCGCCACGAAGCTCATTCGTCCGCGCCCCTACACGACGTCCCAGGGCTGGAGCTCGTCGCCCAGGCGAACGATACAGTCGTAGAGCACGGTGTGGCGCTCGGCCGGGTTGGCATCCCGATGAAAATGCCCGTAATACCAGCGTTTGTAGTCCAAGCGGTCTTCCAGCTCATCGAAAAATGCCGTCAGCCGATCAACGGCGGGATAATTCCAGCCAGGCCCCGGATAGAGCGTGGGCGAAAGCATGCGCGTCGAGCAGGTGTGGGTGATCACGTAGTCGACCTTCCAACCCACGCTGTCGAGCTTTGTCCGCGCCTCCTCAAAGTTACGCTCATCCGGCAGCTCCTGCGGCCACCAGCTGGAATAAGGAATGCGGTATTCCTTATCCACACTCGTGGCGCCGCCCATGGTAAAGATCGTTGAGCCGTCAAACTCAAAAACCTCGCCACGCGTCAGGCGCCGTATGGGAGAGGTATCCGACAGACGCTGCGTCAGCCCACCGTGCCACAACTCCATGGGACGCTCCGCCCAGTGATCGAAACGCTCGTGGTTGCCGTCGACGAACAGCACGGTATAGGGACGCGACTCCAGCCAAGCGATATCGACACACTCCTCGGCAGAGAAATCCCAGGGAAAGCCAAAGTCGCCCGCGACAATCAGATAGTCGTCGCTCGTCAGGCTATCCCCAAGGTCCCAGTCGCGCAGCTTTTGCATGTCGAGGCCGCCATGAATATCGCCCGTCACATAGACCGTCATCGGATTACCACTTCCCTCTTGTAGATTTCGAGATCGTGCTCGACCTGCTCGTCACCCGTCGCGTTGACCCACCACGGCCATTTAACGCAACACACCGGCTCGTCTACCTGCGCAAACCACGACCTGAGCTCATCCAGACTTACCGGGGCGTAGCTGTTAGCGTCCACGCCCACGTCATAGCGCAGCAGCCCCTGTCTGAGGTTGAACTTGTTGTACGCGCCGCAGCAGCTGTGGATATGCCCGTGCAAATGCCAGCTGCCGTGCGACATACCCTGCCAGTCGGCCATGGGATAGTGGCTCAGCACGATTTTTTGGCGGTCGATCTTGAGTACGCAAATGGGCGGCTCGACGATAAAAGCATCCGCTAGCGCAGGCTGCGTCCAGTCTTTGTCGTGGTTGCCGGGCAGTAGGTGAACGCGCTTACATGCAATGCTTTTGCGCAGCTCGTAGGCATCCTGGGCGGTCATCTTAAAGCTGAAATCGCCCAAGATGTAGAGCTCGTCATCCGCAGCAACCTTGCTGTTAATGTTGGCGACCATGGCGTCGTTCATCTGCGCAACAGCCGACCAAGGCCTATCGCTAAGCCGTAGCATGTTCTCGTGTCCAAAATGAGTATCGCTGGTAAACCAGATCACGGGGACCTCCTGTTGCTGCGGGGCATCCATCCCTTAGGGCTTACCCTTCATTTTTCCATCCAAACGGGTCAAGCACCCAAAAAATCAGATCGAGCACGCCGCCGGTTATCATGGCGCCGGCAAGGGCCATGCAAACGTGCAGAGAGCTGACACTTCGGAGCACGTCGAACGGCCCCAGAACAGCCAGCAGCGCGACCGCTGCGCCGGCAAGGCACAACGCGAGGCACGGCCCCGCGTCCTTGACGCATTTCTTTGCGAGATGCTTGGTGTTGTCACTCATCAAAATCGAACTCCTTAGAGGGTCGCTGTTCAGATGCATGCCGCCGCGGCAGAGCAGGGCGGCAAGGTAAGTGTCACATGTCGTGCGGACACAGCTGAAAGCCCCCGCGCAAAAAACAGCGCGCCGCAGGATTCGTATCACCTGCGGCGCACCGAAAATGATCCGCTTTCCTCCGTCCCCAACGGATCAGCTGAGTTAGTGCCACTTGACGGAAAGGAAGGAGCCGGCGACGTCACGAGCTGCGGAAATGTCGCTAGGCATAGGAAACAGACGCGCTCCAAACGCCCTAAGCCCCAAGCCTACCCATTAAGAAATCGACTGCAGAAACGATTTTGATGCCGTCAATGTCGGTCGGATGGCTTCCCCGGCGAACGATGATGATCTTTTCGTAACCGCCGGTGATCTTCTCGAGCGACCTGAGCTCAAATGGACGCAATTCACGCTTGCGCGTCGCCTCCTCGTCAATCGACTCCGTGACCTGAATAAACTTACGATCCGAGCCGTCGCCGATCGCAACAAAGTCGATTTCAGCATCTCGAAGATGACCCGTGAAGACCTGGTATCCGTCATAGACAAGGCGATTGTAAACGGCATTTTCGAGAACACGTCCGCTGTCGCTGCCGCGATACCCATCCAAGAAGGCTCGAAGTCCCAGATCCTCAATGTAGAACTTGCCGCCGGTCTTCAAAATATCCCGACCCTTAATATCAAATCGGCGCGCGTGCGAAAAGATATAGGTCTCCTCAAGGGCGGACACACAAGTGTCCACGACACCATGCGAGGATTTCGCCCCGTTCTCCGCCAGCGCTCCAACGATCTTATTAATTGATGTCGGGTTTGAAATGTTATCAGCTAAGTAGGATGTAACGCGGTCGAGCACGCCCCTACTCGTCACCGACCGTCTACCCCGACGCGCCTCGCAAGCCAAAATGTCGCGCCCGACGATTGTTTGGTACGTGCTCCAGATATAGTCCTTCATTTCCTGCTCCGGCAGCTTTGAAGCAGCGAGAAACGGCAGGCCTCCAAACGTCAGATAGCGGTCAAGAAGATCGTCGAGTGCAACAATATCCTCCCGACCAAAAACAGCGAGCCTATTCGTGACGTCAGTCGGGTCAAGAAAGTCGACATATTCCGAAAAAGTGAGCGGATGCATCCGAATCTCGACATACCTGCCCGAGATTAAGGTCGCAATCTCTGACGAGAGGAGAAAAGCGTTCGAACCCGTAACGTATATATCGCAGTCCCGGTCGATACGAAGCGCGTTAATCGCCTTCTCCCATCCGACAACGTCCTGAAGCTCATCGAAGAAGAGATAGCACCTCTTGCCCGCAGGCATCAGGCCGTCCACGTGGCGGTAAAGCTCTCGCCAATCACGCACGCCCTCCAGCTCAAATGACTCCATCTTAAAGGTCAAAAGACATTCGGATGGAACGCCGTTATCCTCCAGATGTTTGCGCATCATGTCCAGAAGCGTCGATTTGCCACAACGGCGCATACCCGTTACGACCTTGATGGCATCCGCGTCACGAAAGGCAATCAATTTTTCGAGATATCGATTTCTAGAGACCATCCGGTTGCTCATCGCTCGCCCCAATCTGCAAGTTTTTCTTAGAGCATGACAAAAACTTGCGAATTCTGCAAGTTTTTGTCATGTAGCGACCAGAACCTGCATATCCGTCCGTGGCCATTTGCAGTCGGATTCCGGCGAGGCCATGACAAGCAGCTTGCCACATGGCAGACACGGAACCATGGCATGCACGGAATCTTGGAGGCAGAACTTCTCCCAGCAGCCTATAAGGCAAAAACACATACACATAGACAGAGAGAAGCCCAGCAAGACACGACGCCAAGGCCGCAGCCACAAACTTGAGTGGCCGATAGTCTAAAAATCACATACGCCCAAAACACGAACGATCGATCTGCTATCCTGGCGCCAACATAGTCTTTCGAAAGGTTTGGCCGGGATGGCTACGCAACACCAGATTGATATTGAATTCGACTCGCTTGCACGCGAGAACAATTCACCCAAGCTCATTGCCAACTCGAAGGCGACAGGCGGAACACTACTATCCGTTATCAAGGAGCAGCTCTCAGTCTGCAGCTCCTTTGACTTTTGCGTAGCGTTTGTTGCAGACGGCGGCCTTCAAATCCTGGTCGAGGCGTTCCAGGAGCTCAAACAGCGTGGCATTGAGGGCAGGCTGCTCACGTCCACCTATCTCAACTTCAACTCACCCGATGTCTTTCGCAAGCTCCTGGAATACGACAACATGGAAGTTCGCGTATTCCAGGGTAATTTGCATGCCAAGGGATACATTTTTGATAAGGGCGAAACCAGCACGGTCATCGTCGGCAGCTCGAACATGACGCAGACCGCCCTCACCTGTAATAAAGAATGGAACGTGCTGTACCAGACTGTCGAGAACAGCCGCCTACTCGGCGAACTGAGGGGCGAGTTCAATTCGTTGTGGAACGACACCTCAACCGTTTTGCTTTCCCAAGACTGGATTGAGAACTATGCCGCATATCGATCGGCACGTCCGTCAAAGCCCAAATCGAAACCGACGTTCCAGGCGGCCGTTAGCCCAACCACGAACGACCTCGAAGAAATCAAGCCCAATAAAATGCAGCAGCGCGCCCTTGAGGCGCTCGGTGTAATCCACCGCAAGGGCGAGACCCGCGCCCTGCTGGTCTCGGCAACCGGCACCGGCAAGACCTTCCTTTCAGCGTTCGACGTGCTCGCAACTAAACCCCGGCGCGTCCTCTTTCTTGCGCACCGCCGGCGCATTATCGACGCCTCCCGCGCAAGCTACGAACGGCTCTTAGGTAGTACCTATACGTTCGACACCTATCAAACTGGCAAGAATACAAGCAATGCTACCTGCGTGTTTGCCATGTGCTCTTCGGTCGCCAAACATTTGAGCGATTTCCGTCCCGATGAGTTCGACTACATCGTCATCGACGAGGCCCACCGCACGGGATCCCAGGGTTACCAATCCATCATGTCGCACTTTACGCCTCGGTTTTATCTGGGCATGACCGCTACACCCAATCGCACCGACGGCTATGACGTCTTTGCCCTTTTCAATCACGTCATCGCGTTCCAGATCACGCTGCAGGACGCTTTGGCCGAGGAGATGCTAGCCCCCTTCCATTATTTTGGCATTCACGATCTGGAGATTGACGATGAGACAATCGAAGATACCGCCCTGTTCGGGCGCTTGACGTCCGATGAGCGCGTGCGTCACATCACCGAGAAAATCGAAGAGTATAGCGTCACCAAAAGCAACCGCAGGGGCTTAATTTTCTGCAATCGAAACGCCGAGGCAAAAGAGTTGTCATGCAAATTCAACGCTCTCGGATATCGAACGGCTGCGATTAGCGGTCAAGATTCCGATGAGGTCCGCGATGCCGCGATCAGCCGACTTGAAGCCGGCGAGCTCGAGTACATTTTCTCGGTCGATATCATGAACGAAGGCGTCGACATCCCCTCGCTCAATCAGATCATCATGCTTCGACGCACCGACTCCGCAATCATCTTTATTCAACAGCTCGGACGAGGTTTGCGCCTGAATGATGGCAAGGAATACGCTCTGGTACTCGACTTTATTGGCAATTACCAGAGCAACTTCCTGGTGCCCATCGCACTTTCGGGTGACAAGACATACAACAAAGATCGCCTGCGCCGTCTTGTCCAAGAGGGCGATTCGGCAATCCCCGGTTGCTCGACCGTGAGCTTCGATCGTATTTCTGAGGCACGCATTTACAAGGCCATCGACGGCGGCGATTTCACCTCCGTCAGGTTTTTGAAAAACGAATATCTCGACTTGCGCCAAAAACTCGGCAAGATTCCCTCGCTGCTCGAATTTGATCGTAACGGCTCCATCGATCCACTGCTTATCTTCAAGAATAGCGGCCTGGGGTCCTACCACGCATTTCTTTCCAAATACGAGCCGGACTACACGGTTCAATTTACCTCTGATCAGACCAAGATTCTCAAATTTATTTCTCAAAAACTTGCCGCGGGCAAGCGATTCGAAGACCTCTATTTGCTTCAAACGCTCGTCGAAGCCGGACACGAGGGCTACTGGCATATGCGCGAGGCTGCGCTTAGGAACTACCGCGCACAGCTTAAGGACAGCGCCGTTAGGTCGGCAATCGCAGTCCTTAAGGGCGACTTTGCCACTCCTAAGGATTTCGTTTCCCTGCTTATTGACGATGGAACCGGACCTCGTCTGACCGAAGCGTTCGCGACCGCCCTGCGCAACGCAGAGTTCAAACGTCAGATTCTCGAGGTGCTGGATTTTGGTATTGAGCGCAACCGACTCGACTATGCCGAGACGTACGAAAACACAAATTTCGTTCTCAACGCCAAGTACACGTACGAGGAGGTTTGCCGTCTGATGAACTGGCAAAAGAACATCAACGGCCAAAACCTTGGCGGATACTTCTACGATGAGAAGACCAATACATTCCCCGTGTTTATTAACTATGACAAGGCTCCCGACATTAGTGAGTCAATTCAGTATGAAGACCGCTTTGTTTCGCCGAGCAAGCTCATCGCAATCTCGAAGGGCAACCGCACGCTCAACTCCCCCGAGATTTTGCGACTGCAGGCATGGCCGGGAAACGGCCTGAAGACGTATTTGTTTATGCGAAAGAACAAGGACGATAAGGGCGGTAAGGAGTTCTATTTCTTAGGCGAAATGCATCCGACCGGCGAGTTCGAAGCTATTAAAACTAAGAGCGGCGACAACGCCGTCGAAATCGAATATGAGCTCAATGCACCCGTGAGGCAAGACATTTACGAGTTTATGCTCAGCGATTTGAGCGAAGCCGAGTAACAAATAGGAGCGGGCCGCCATGTGACGCCCGCCCCTTTCTTACTTAAGCCCGAGTTTCTTTTCGAGCTCCCTAACGACTTTAACGTCTGCCGGAAGCCAATCGACATCCCACAGGTTATTGGTATCAAGCCATTTCATATCCTCGTGAGCGTGCTCTTTGAACTCCCCCGAAAGAATGGTAGCTAGATAGCACTGCATCGACAGGTGAAACGTCGCGTAATCATGCTCGACCGTGCAAAGATAGTCGAGGTTACCGATCGTGACCTCGAGCTCTTCTTGAATCTCGCGCACAATTGCCTGCTCGCCGGTCTCGCCCGGCTCGAGCTTGCCGCCCGGAAATTCCCAGCCGTCTTTAAACTCGCCATAGCCGCGCTGGCAGCTCAGGATTTTCCCGTCCTTCTGAATAATCGCTGCTGCAACATTGATTGATTTCATAACTAGCCATCACCTCTCCAGTTGAGCTCAACCAGTATAGGCGATCGGCCGCCCGCCATGTTCCAGTCGCCTGAAAACCGCCTGCTCGACCAACCCTTGACGCCGACTTGCTACCGGCTCACCATCCCTCGCTATCGAGGTCTAATACTTTTCCGCGAAGTGAACGTCTGTTTTAGGACCCCTGAAGCATCCACATTTTTCGTCGGCAAGATCGCAGGATTCCAGTATCGAAACCGCAGGAAACGATGTCCTTAAAGTGTCGATGCTTCGGGGGTCCGTTTTAGCTCGTTCACTTCTCGGAAAAGTATTAGACCTCGCTGCTAGCTACCCAGAAGGACACCTCTTCCTTCCCCACCGCCACCCAAAAACTCATCCAACATTAATCTTGGCTCAAGAATCGCTTAATCTATAACCTGCACTATAGAGTTCGACCGAGGGCGGGGCGGCACCGCGCAACGCAGGCCGCCGAACGCAACGCTCGCGCCCGGGCAGATCACCCGGCGTCGCGCCCATCGAACGAAAGGACAGGTCATGGACGACCTCGAAAAAGTTGAAACCATCCGCACCAAGTGCAACGTGAGCTACACCGACGCCAAGGCGGCGCTCGACGCTGCCGACGGCAACGTTTTGGATGCCATCATTTGGCTCGAGTCGCAGGGCAAGACGCAGACCACGTCGGCGCACGCCGCCACCGAGTCCGCGCCAGTCGGCGAGCCCTCGGCCGAGATGGTCGCCGCGCAAGCCGCCTACGAAAAGTCGAGCGAAAAGACCGACTTCTCCAAGAAGATGGACAGCGTGTGGGAGTACCTCAAAAAACTCTTCCGCCTGAGCCTGGACACCAAGTTTATCGCCACGCGCCGCGATGCGATCATCCTCAACATCCCCATCCTGATTCCCATCGTCGCCCTGTTTGCCTGGGGCGCCACGATATGGCTGATGCTGATTGGTCTGTTCTTTGGCATGCGCTACCGTATCGACAGCGACGGCGACGTGCCCGGCAGCATCAACAACCTGATGGATCACGCCGCCGATGCCGCGGACGGCATCAAGCAAAATCTGAACGACGACAAGTAATCGCAGACGGGGGCACGCATGGCACGGATCCTTATCGTAGAGGACGAGGAGAAAATCGCCCGCTTTGTGACGCTCGAACTGGAGCACGAGGGCTACCAGGTGGAGCACGCCGCCGATGGCCGCACCGCCGTTGACCTGGCGCTGGAGCGCGACTACGATCTGATTCTGCTCGATGTGCTGTTGCCGCAGCTCAACGGCATGGAGGTGCTGCGGCGCGTACGTAAGCACAAGGATGTGCCGGTGATCATGGTCACCGCGCGCGATGCCGTGATGGACAAGGTGGCCGGGCTCGATGCCGGCGCCGACGATTACCTGACCAAGCCGTTTGCAATTGAGGAGCTGTTCGCACGGATCCGCGTGGCGCTGAAGCGCTCGGAGGCCGTGCGGGCGGCTTCGGGTGTTGGCGGCGCCGGTACTGGGGCGGGCGCGGCAGGCGGCGCGGGTGTCGGCGCCGCTGCGATACCCCCGGTCAGCGACTCGACCCAGACTTCCGCTTCGCCCTCCCCCGCCACACTCACCGTGGGCTCGGTTGCGCTCGACCCTGACCGCCGCGAAGTCACGGTCGATGGCTCGCCCATCGTGTTGACTGCCCGCGAGTTCGATGTCTTCGCCCTGCTTATGGCGCATGCCGAGACCGTGCTCACGCGCGAGCGCATCGTGCACGAGGCGCTGGGCTACGAATACGTGGGCGACACCAACAATGTCGACGTACACATCGCGCACCTGCGCGCCAAGATCGAGGACGCCGGCAGCGCCCGCATCATCCAGACCGTGCGCGGGGTGGGCTATGTCTGCCGCGCGTAACGCCGAGGCCAAGCGCGTCACCTCCATCGCCCGCGCCATCAACTGGAGCTACATGTGGCGCCGCCTGATGAGCTACGTCTGGCTCGATCTGTTGCTGCTGGAGATTGCTGCGGCGATCCTCGTCTATGGATACAACCAGACGCTGCCCGACAGCGCGTTTACCGCAGGCTGGATCCCCGGCGCCACCGTTCACGGCATGTCGCTGACGCCCGCACGCGGCTGGGACCTGACAACGCTCACCTATACCGTCGAGCTTGCGCGTACCGCCAAGACCTTCCCCTTCGCGCAGGACCTCGTCACGCTATGGCCTCTCTACCTTGTCGTTGTGGGTTGGCAGGTCATCAGCGTGCTCAACATGCTCGGCGGCGCCCGCCGCGTGCGCCGCACCATGGCGCCGCTCAACGACTTGGCCTTGCGTGTGGACGAACTCGGCCGCATGCAACTCGCCGGCGGCAAGATGGAAACACTGGAGCAGGCCATCGAGCGCGCAAGCGTCGACTCGCCGAGCGTCACCACCGGCGACGCCGACCTGGCGAGCATCGAGGTCGCGCTCAACCGCCTGCTGCGCCAGATGCAAGAGGCCAAGTTGCAGCAGATGCGCTTTGTCAACGATGCAAGCCACGAGCTGCGCACGCCCATTGCGGTGATTCAGGGCTACGTAAACATGCTCGACCGCTGGGGCAAAGACGACCCGGACGTGCTGGCGGAATCCATCGCGTCCCTCAAGGCCGAAAGCGAGCACATGCAGGAGCTCGTGGAGCAGCTGCTGTTTTTGGCACGCGGCGATGCCGGCCGCACCGTGCTGCGGCGCGCGAATACTAACTTGGCTGCACTGGTCGGCGAGGTATGCGAGGAATCGCAGATGATCGATACCGAGCACACGTATCGACTGGCCTTTGACGCTGCGTTTGCCAGCGACCCGCGCTGCGACGCGTCCGTCGATGTCGCGCTCGTGAAGCAGGCTCTGCGCGTGATCGTGCAAAACGCCGCTAAGTATTCGGACGCGGGAACGACCGTCACATTTGGCATAACACCCGAAGCGGGCACGGGCGCGGTCGACATAGCCGTTGAAGACGAGGGCATCGGCATGAACCAGGAATCCGCAGCTCACGCGTTCGAGCGGTTCTACCGCGCCGACAACGCGCGCGATGCCGGCGCACAGGGTTCGGGCCTGGGGCTCGCTATCGCCAAGTGGATCGTCGACAGCCACGGCGGCGTCATCGGTGTGACCTCGGTCGAGGGTGTCGGCAGCCGCTTTACGATTCGCCTGCCACGGTAGGGGCACCCGCGCGGCGGCAAGCCCTCGGCATAAAAAAGGGATAGGGCCACGAGGCCCCATCCCTTTTTGCTAGCTATGGCAGCTTGTGCGCTACTCGCGGCACAGGTGCACGGCGAAGCCGGCGAACTCGCGCTTAAAGTACACGAGCTTGGTGCCGCCATCGAGCAGCAGCACGCGCGACTCCTCGTTGACCTCGAGCCCGCGCTCGGCAAACCACTTCTCGGCCGCATCGATGTCGTTGACGGCAAAGCCGATGTGGCCCTTAGCGCCTCGACCGTTCTGCTTCATGACCTCGACCAGCGAATCATTGAAGTACGAAACCGGGGTCTCGATGACGGGCAGGCCCATCATCGTCGAGAACAGCTCCGCGATCTCCAAGGCGTCTGCCGGGTCGGTGGCGTTAATGCCCACGTGAGCGACGCGCATGCCAAAGAGCTCGACCGGGTTGGCGTTCTGCTCACTCATACAGTCAGCGCCTACTGAGCCATAACGTCGAGGACGGCCTTCTCGGCAGCGACGCGGTTCATGCCGGTCATGAAGGGCACGCCGCTCACGTACGGGCAGGTGAGGCCCTCGGGGGCAACGGTGGTGGCGATCAGCAGGTCGGCGCCCTCGTCGCAAACGTCCTTGGCCTCGGAGATGGCGCACTGCACGATCTCGTACTTGTCGGCGTAACCGTTGGCGTCGAGCATGGTGGCGACCTTCTGGGCAACGAGCGTGGAAGTAGCAGCGCCAGCACCGCAAGCCAAAACAATCTTCTTCATAGGTAATGTCTCCCTTCATGGTTTACTTTAGGTAAGTGTACCGCAGCGAGCGATGGCACTCGGCCTCGATGAGCTTTTATGCCAGTTTGCTTGCGCGCTGCGTATAATACATCTAGTACGTGTTGTCATACCGCTCGCTTTATGAGCGACTAAGGACCCCAATATGCCCGATTCCCGCACCCTCTGGACCGCCGTCGTCATTATTTGCATCGCCGTGTCGGTATTCTTTAGCGTCAAAAAACGCACCACGTTTAAGCGCCTGCAGCAGCTTATGGCTGCGAAGCAGTGGGACGAGTTCGATCGTTTGCTCGATGGCAAACTCACCAGCATGCTGTACCCGCGCTATAACCGCGACTACCTGCGCCTGAACTCCTATCTGCTGCGCGAGGACCACAAGCGTGCCGACGAGATGTTCGATTTGCTGCTGGGGCTCAACCTGCCCAAAATGCAGCGCGTCGACCTGGTGATTAAGGCCTTTAACTACTACGTTGGCCAGGAGGACCGCAAAAAGTCCAAGGAGCTGCTGCACGAGATCAAAGGCTTTGAGGGCGGCCAGGCCGAGGCAGTCGCACACGAATGCCAACTGATGTACGACACGATGATCCTCAAGCACCACAACGACATTCCCGAGCTGGAGCGCATGCTCAAGGAGGCCGGTGACGACAAGGTCAAGAGCTGCCGCCTGGAATACCTGCTGGCCCTGCAGTACAAGAACAAGGGCGACGAAGCCAAGTTTGCCGAGTACTTGGAAAAGTCAGGCCGGCACTCAATGGCCGTCAACGCGTAACGGACGGCTTGTGCTAGACTTCTAGTCTCACGGGGGCGTGGCGGAATTGGCATACGCAGGAGACTTAAAATCTCTCGCCGCAAGGATTGTGGGTTCGAGTCCCACCGCCCCTACCATGTGATTGCTTACGAGCCCGTGTCCCGTTGGGATGCGGGCTCGTTTCTTTTGGACGCCGGCGGGACTCGAACCCGCGAGGGGGCGAGCACCAGGCGGACGCGCAGCGTCCGCAGCGAGCCGACGAGGGCGCCGGCAGGCGGCCGAAGCCGGTGCGGATTTGCGCAGCAAATACGCGGACGTCCCACCGCCCCTACCATATGGAGCTTTCGAGCCCGTGTCCCCAAGGGATGCGGGCTTGTTTCTTTTAGATGCCGGTGGGACTCTAAGCTGCGGTGGAATAGATCCTGTTTATACCGTTTATCAGCTTATTTAGGAACTATTTCACCGCAACTCAGAGGAAGACGGTTAAAGAGCGCTCAGGCTGGGGACCCAGGCGATGGTGGGGGTCGCGCCGTCGAGAACCTCGTTGATGGTGGCGGCCATGCCGGCAAGTAGGCTGTTCTCGCTTACGGTGAGCGTTTCGTAACCGCCGGCTCGCATGAGCTCGCGAATCACCACGGCACCGGCGAGGATCACGCCCGCACGCTTGGGTTGCACGCCCGGTAACGCGGCAATGCCCGCAACATCCAGCGCGGACATGCGCTCGATAGCGGCCGAAACCTGCTCCAGCGAAAGCTCGCGCAGGTGCACAAAGCTCGAATCATACGGCTCCAGCTCGTGTACCAGCGCAACGAGCGTGGTGACGGTACCACCCACCGCGACCAGGCGCTCGGCGCGCTCAAAGTCGACAGGCAGACTCTCAAAGTAGCCCGTAAACTGCTCGTTTGCCCAGCCGGCAGCAGCCGCAAGCTCGTTCGTCGACGGCGGCAGTGCCAAGAAAAACCGCTCGGTCACGCGGCGGCAACCGATGTCCAGCGAGCGAGTTCCCTCCAGCGCGAAGACGTCGCGCTCCGGCGCATAGACGCCCGTCGCGAGCTCCGTGGATCCGCCGCCCGAATCGGCAACAATGATGCGCTCGCCAGCAAAGTCGTGCGCCACGCCAAAAAATGTCAGGCGCGCCTCGACCTCGCCCGGAATCACCTGCGGCTCGAGCCCCAGCTCGCGCAGGCCGTCCAGCAGCAGCGCGGCATTGGACGCATCGCGCGCGGCGCTCGTGCACGTGGTGCAGATGCACGCGGCCCCAAAGGCACGGGCCTCGTCCACAAACATTCGGCACGCAGCGAGCACGCACTCAACGGCCGCCTCGCAAAAGCGACCCGTCGCGTCCACGCCCTCGCCCAGGTCGGTAATCTCGGTATGCTTGGACGATCCCACGATCGCCCCGCCCTCGACCTGGGCCAGCACCAGTCGCGACGACACCGTTCCCAGGTCAATCGCCGCCACCTTATATCGTTTGTAATTCGTCATTGCAGGCTCCCCTCCGGGCGCTATTTGCCGTTGGACACGACCGTCTGCCCCTCGACGCCGTTAAATCCAAACAGCATATCGAGCGTCTGGATGTACCACGGCGCGTCCTTGCCGACCTCTTCGATCTCTTTGGCGACTTCGCTGGCCTTCTTGGCGTTCGACGACTTCCTGCTCGAAGACGAATCCGAATCGTCGTCCAGGCCCTGCACTTCAATTCTCTTCTCGCCGGGCATCACCAGGCCCAAGTCCTCGGATGCCGCGTCCTTGATACCCTCCTCCGAGAGCAGCTTGTCGACGCTTTTCTGCAGCTCGTCGTTGTACTGCTGGCGAATCTCGACCTGCTTGGCCAAGATATCGCTCGAGCGTTTGGCAACGTAGAGGTCGCGCATGGGAAAGTACAGGCTCACGAGCACCAGGGCGACGACAATACCGATAAACAGCCCTCGCTGAGGACCGTGGGTAAAGTCGTAAATTGCCTTGACCGCTGCGTTGTCGTTGGCGTAGTGCATAAAGTCCGAGCCGGAAAGACGGCTTGAGGGCCTGGTCGACTTTTCGTGTGTTTGAGCCGAGGGGCGCTGCGTACGCGAAGCATGCGTCGGGCGCGCCGAACGTGACGGGCAGTCCGTCGGCATATTCATTTGAGCACGGGGGTGTGAGGCACTTGCCGGACGCTGTGCGCGGCGATCGGCGCCGGCGTAGTCGGACCCGCCGAGCTGCACGGTAGGTGCGAGGCGAGGCGACGGCTCGCGCGAACCGGCGGAATAATACCTGTTGTCGTAAATCTGATCCATGTGCGCCTTGTGCGGTTGAGGTTTGTTTGCGCTAAGTCTTTTAGTTATAGCACGAGCGCCCGCACCGCTTTCGCCGGCCTTTGCTCGACATAAAAAAGGCGCTGAGCCGTATGGCCCAGCGCCCAATGGTGCTCAACAGTGCCCGGCGGAAGCGAGGCGAATCCGAGTCAGCCCCGCCCCCGCACACGCCGCTGCCTAGCGAATGTTGTAGAACGCAGACTTGCCGGCGTAGCGCGCGCTGCCCTCGAGCTCGTCCTCGATGCGGATGAGCTGGTTGTACTTGGCGATACGGTCGCTACGGCACGGGGCACCCGACTTGATCTGACCGGCGTTAACACCCACGACCAGGTCGGCGATCGTGGAGTCCTCGGTCTCACCGGAACGGTGGCTCACGATGCAGGCGTAGCCGGCCTCCTTGGCGGTCTCGATGGCCTCGAGCGACTCGGTGAGCGTGCCGATCTGGTTAACCTTGACCAGGATCGCGTTGGCGGCGCCCAGCTCGATGCCCTTCTTAAGGCGCTCGGTGTTGGTGACGAACAGGTCGTCGCCCACCAGCTGCACCTTATTGCCAATGCGGCGGGTGAGCTCGACCCAGCCGTCCCAGTCCTCCTCGGCCATGCCGTCCTCGATGGAGATGATGGGATAGGTGTCGACGAGCTTCTCCCAGTAATCGACCATCTGGGCGCTCGTGTACTCTACGCCCTCGCCCTTGAGCTCGTACATACCGGTCTCGGCGTTGTAGAACTCGGTCGATGCCGGGTCCATGGCGTACATGAAGTCGACGCCGGGCTTAAAGCCAGCCTTCTCGACGGCCTTGGTAATGTACTCGAACGGCTCGGCATTGGTTTTGAGGTTGGGGGCAAAGCCGCCCTCGTCGCCCACGCCGCCGCCCAGGCCGGCCTCGTGCAGCACGCCCTTGAGGGTGTGGTAGACCTCGGCGCACCAGCGCAGGCCCTCGGCAAAGCTCGAAGCACCCACGGGCATGATCATGAACTCCTGGAAGTCAACGTTATTGTCGGCATGCACGCCACCGTTGAGGATGTTCATCATGGGCGTGGGCAGCAGGTGGGCGTTGACGCCGCCCAGGTACTGGTACAGCGACAGGCCCGCCGACTCTGCCGCAGCGCGGGCAACGGCCAGCGATACGCCCAGGATGGCGTTGGCACCGAGCTTGGTTTTGTTGGGCGTACCGTCGGCAGCAATCAGTGCGGCATCGATGGCGCGCTGGTCGAAGGCGTCGAGGCCCACGACGGCGTTAGCGCACTCGTTGTTGACGTGCTCGACGGCCTGCGAAACGCCCTTGCCCAGGTAGCGACCCTTGTCGCCGTCGCGCAGCTCGCATGCCTCAAAAGCGCCGGTCGAAGCGCCCGAAGGCACCATCGCGCGACCGAAGCTGCCGTCCTCGAGCACGACCTCGACCTCGACGGTGGGGTTGCCGCGGCTGTCGAGCACCTCACGACCGTAGACGTCCAAAATATCGCTCATGTTGTCTCCCTCTCACTTGGAAACGGGTTGAATGCTTGGCGACGCGGCTTGCACGCTGCAGCGGCGCGCAGGTTCATAAGTTAGCCTTGTCGCACTTTTTGCATTATGCCCTAAGTTAGCCGAGGGATACATATGAATTGGAGAAATCATTCTTTGAGGCGCTTATTTTTGCACCGAGCATTCATCTCTAGAGGTCACCCCCCCCCATTAAATTCTTCTATCGGCATACCGTCTTTACCTGGCTTGCGAATGAAAGAGCCAGTAATGTGCTTTTACATCGTGCAAAGTTCTGGATATCGTGCAATTTTAAGGGTCTGAAGTTCTGGATATCGTGCATAATCAGGTTATAAAAGTTCTGGATATCGTGCACGAGGTAGCCATGCTTAAACGAAAAGCCTATGACAAACTACTAAAATGGAAGCATGAAAGCGCTGGTAAAACAGCACTTCTTATTGAAGGAGCCCGCCGCGTCGGCAAGAGCACGCTTGTCCGCACGTTTGGAGAAACCGAATACAAATCCTGCCTTGTCATTGATTTCTTTCAAGCACCTGCCGAAGTTAAGCAATATTTTGAGGACTATCGCACTGACTTCGACTCGCTCTTCCTCTATCTCTCGGTTTTCTATAACGTCAAACTCTATGAACATGAGACGCTTATCGTCTTTGACGAGGTCCAGATGTACCCGCAAGCACGCGGACTCATCAAGTATCTCGTTGCAGACGGACGTTACGACTACATCGAAACTGGATCCCTGCTCAGCATCAAGCAGAACATTAAAGATATCGTCATCCCGTCCGAAGAAGAGTCTCTGGAACTTGAGCCCCTCGACTTTGAGGAGTTTCTTTGGGGCATGGACGAAAAGGGGCTGGCCGATCTCATTCGCATGAGTTTTAACAAGATGAAGCCGCTCCCCGATGCCCTACATCGCAGAGCGCTCTCCCTTATGCGCGAATACATGCTTGTAGGCGGCATGCCTGAGCCGGTATCCATCTATGTTGAACAGCGCGCTTTTGCGCCCGTCGACGCTTCGAAGCGCCGAATCGTTCAGCTCTATCGCAACGATATCTCTCGTTTTGCAACCGGTTACGAATTCAAAGTCGTCTCCGTACTCGATGGCATCCCGGGTCAGCTCTCTAGGCACGAAAAACGATTCAAGCTTTCCTCACTTGATAAAAACGCACGCATGCGCACCTACGAAGAAGCCTTCTTTTGGCTGGCAGACGCGCGAATTGCCAATATCTGCTATGCCGCAAGCGAACCGAGCGTGGGCCTTTCACTCAGCATGGAGCAAACGGCCCTCAAGTGCTACATGGCAGACACCGGCCTGCTTGTAACGCTTGCCTTCTCTGACAACAACGATACCGATGAAGACGTTTACAGGGCCGTGCTTCGCGGCGACATCGGATTGAACGAAGGAATGCTTACCGAAAACTACGTTGCCCAATCTCTAAAGGCCAATGGACACAGGCTCTTCTTTTATTCCCAAAGCGGAAAGAAGGAGGGGGAGGAGCGCATGGAAATCGACTTCCTCGTTACCCGACCCTATGTCAATGCCGCCGGAAAGCCGCGCATCAGCCCCGTCGAAGTTAAGTCGCCACGCAGATACGGAACCATCTCCCTCGACCGATTCCGCGCGCGCTTTAACAAGAAGATTGGGATGGCTTACGTGTTGCACCCTAAACAACTCGAGTGGGATGCCGAAGCGCAGCTGGCACATCTTCCGTTGTATATGGCTTTTTGCTTGTAGAGACCTCTCTACGAATGGATGCCGTGAGAGACGCAGGCCTCACTCGCTTGCTTTTGCTTGGTCCCACAGGTCGTTGAGTTGAGCGGTTGAGCAGGCGGCGAGGTCATCGCCCGCCTCGTGCACGGCGGCCTCCATCGCAGCCCAACGACGGCGGAACTTGGCCGTGCTGGCGCGAAGGGCGCTCTCGGCGTCAATCCCCTCTTTGCGCGCAACGTTGACTAGGGCAAAGAGCAGGTCGCCAAACTCCATTTCGCGCTCGGGCGAGCCGGGCTCCTCGGCCTCAAACTCGGCACGCTCCTCTGCTACCTCGTCCCACACATCCTGGACCGTCTCCCATTCAAAGCCCACGGCAGCCGCCTTGCGCGACACCTTCTGCGCCTGCATCAGCGCCGGCAGATGCGTGGGCACGCCGTCGAGCAGTCCCTCGGGCGCAGCCTCGCCCACCGCCACGGCCTTGTCCTTGGCGGCCTTCTCGGCAAGCTTAACCTCATCCCAGATCTTGAGCACCTCGTCGGAGCTCTCGGCATCCGCATCGCCAAACACGTGCGGATGGCGTCGGATGAGCTTGGCGTCGATATCGCGCGCCACATCGGCCAGCGTAAACTCGCCGGCGTCCGCCGCAATCTGCGCATGCAGTACTACCTGCATGAGCACGTCGCCCAGCTCCTCGCGCAAATGCGTGGCATCGTCGGCCTCGATGCAATCGAGCGCCTCGTAGGCCTCCTCGATCATGTTTTTGCCGATGCTGCGGTGCGTCTGCTCGCGGTCCCACGGGCAGCCGTCGGGCTGACGCAGGCGCCAGATGGTCTGCACCAGATGCTGCAGCTCGGCCGACGCGTCGACCAGCGTGGACAGGTCGCGCGAGCCCTCGGCATTTTGCTGAGCCATGTGCTCGGGCATGGTTAGTCCTCCTCCATGATCACGTGGCGGAACGCGCCGCCCTCGTAGATGCCGTAGCTGTGCGAGCCGTCCTTGGGAATGCTCACGCTGCCGGGGTTGAAGAGCCACAGGCCCGGGTGCGCGGCACTTTCCTCGTTGACCTTGATGTGCGTGTGGCCGTAGACGAGCGCGGAGCCCTCGGGCAGCGCGGGCGCATGGTCGACGCTGTTGTGCATGCCGGCGCCAAAGACGTGGCCGTGCGTCAGGAACAGCTCGCGGCCGCTCTCGTCGAACAGCGTGGCGTAGTCGGCCATGACAGGGAAGTCGAGCACCATCTGGTCGACCTCGGCGTCGCAGTTGCCGCGCACCGCGATGATACGGTCGGCCAGGGCGTTGAGCAGCGGAATCACACGCTTGGGGGCGTAGTCGCGCGGCAGGTCGTTGCGCGGACCGTGGTAGAGCAGGTCGCCCAGCAGGACGATGCGGTCGGGCTGCTCGGACTCGATGGCGGCGCAGAGGCGCTCGGTCCAATATGCCGAGCCGTGAATGTCGGAGGCGATGAGGTATTTCATGGGGAGATCCTTTCGAGATGGGGCTAATGTGGCTGGGCGTGGGATGTCGCCGGCCGCGCTATTCAAATCGCAGTGCCGCGCTCTGAGCTGCCTGCATCACGCGCTGGAGCGGCACGTTATGCTCGCGAGCGAGGCGGGCGCAGTCTTCGTACTCGGGTGCCGCGCGCTCACTGCCGTCGGGCAGGGTGGCCACCTTGACGGACACCTCGCCCCATGGCGTCGTTACGCGCTCAAAGCGGCGTGGCAGGCAAACGCGCTCCATGACCTGGCGGCGGATGGCATTGGTCGTGGTTTCCAAAAAGATAATCGTCTGCAGGCGCTCGATATCCTCGTGGGTACAGATTACCTGCAACTGCCAGCCGGGACGGCCCTTCTTGCAATAGAGGGGCAGCCAGTGCGCCTCGCGCGCACCGGCCTCGCGCAGGCGGTCGGCGGCGTAGGCGAGCACCTCGGGCGACGCGTCGTCGATATCGCATTCCAGCTTGACGATGGTCTCTGGCGCATCGGTCTCGCGGGACAGCGGGGATTTGCTATCGCATGGCATACGGTCCGGCTCCTTTCCGCGTGGGCTCGTTTTGTTCATCCAAACGCTAACACATCGCGGGCGGCGTGGATGTGGCGGAGCGCGATGAGCGCGATTTTCCTTGTCCGCAAGAAACCGACACCCCAGCGCGCTCGTCGCATCGAGGGCCGCGCCGCTACAATGGAGCGGATTCGCTTGACGCAAAGGAGCCGCCATGTCTGCTTGCCCGCTGGTCGATTGCCACACCCATACTTCGTTTTCGGACGGCCATGCCTCGTTTGAGGACAACGTTCGCGCCGCCGCTACGGCCGGCTGCCGCGTCATGGTCTCAACCGACCACCTTACCCTGCCTGCCAGCATGGATGCCAACTGCGAGGTGCAGGTTGTCGAGAGCGACCTGCCGGCACATCGTCTGGCTTTTGAGGACGCCCGCAAGCTCGCCGCGCAGATTGCGCCGGAGCTCACCTTTATCTACGGTTTTGAATGCGATTGGTACGAAGGTTGCGAGCCCTTGGTAGAGCGCTGGTCCCAGGGCGCCGTGGTGCGCTTGGGCAGCGTGCACTGGATTGGCGACCCCGGCGATATCATGGCCGGTGCCGCGGGTACGGCGGGAACGGAAAACGTCGCTCGTCCCGACACGCCCGATTCGAGCTGCGGTTGGATCGACGATGACACCAACCTGCACGTTTGGGAAAACCTGGGCGTGCGCGGCGTGTGGGAGCGCTACGTCGACGACTGGTGTCGCGCCTGCGAAAGCTCGCTTAACTTTGATGTGATGGCTCATCCCGACCTGGTCATGCGCTTTTCGAAGGAAGGCTTTGCACCCGATTTTGACCCCGCGCCGTTCTGGGGGCAGATGGCAGAATGCGCACACGACACGAGTCGGCGCGTTGAGGTCTCGACTGCCGCGCCGCGCAAGGGGCTTGACGACTACTACCCCGCGACCGGCCTTTTACGCTGCTTTGCCCATGCCGAAGTGCCGATCACCTTTGGCTCGGACGCGCACCGCGCCTGCGATATCTGCTGGAACATCCGCGAGGCCCAGGGCCACGCCTACGACTGCGGCTATCGAACCTTCGACATCCCCCACCTCACCGGCGAATGGGAGCCCACGCCCCTCGCCTAAGACTAGTCATTGAGGACACTCTTCACAAATGACCCCTTGGGGACGGAGGAAAACAGGTCGTTTCGCTCACCACCGACGCCCGTGCAACACCGCCCGCCAAAAAGAACGCCCGTTTACTACGATGAACCGCAAACCTCCGACCATCGGCTTAATGCGGAAAATAAAACCGCAGGTAGAAGCGTTGACGATTTGCTCAAAACCGACATGTGGTCAGCAGATCCAGTTTCATCGTAGTAATTGGGCATGTTATTTGGCAGCGTCGGCAAAGACTGTCCCAAACGACTAGTCGTTTAAGAACGTCCCCAATGACTACCCAATGACTAGTGGCGGCGGGCGTTGAGTTCGCCGGCCAGCTCGTCGAGGGTGATGCCGTAGCGCTCGAGCGTCACGAGCAGGTGGTAGACCAGGTCGCCGGCCTCGTAGCGGATGTGATCGTGATCGTTATCCTTGCAGGCCATGATCACCTCGCTCGCCTCCTCGGCAAGCTTCTTGAGCAGCTCGTCCTCGACGTCGGTCAACAGACGAGCGGTGTAGCTCTCCTGCGGCGATGCGTCGCGACGGCCGTGAATCACCTCGGCGAGCCCCGTCAGCGTCTCACCGATATTTCCATCCTGAACGTTTGCGGTGCGCACACCCATAGTTCAATCCTTTCTGGTTGGCCAAGCGCCTAGTCGAGCGCCCGTCCTACGCGAGTTTCTTAAAGAAGCAGGTACGGTTGCCGGTGTGGCAGGCCGGACCCGGCGAGTCAACCTTGACCAGCAGCGTATCGCTATCGCAGTCGGCCCAGAGCTCCTTGACCGCTTGCATATTGCCGCTCGTCGCGCCCTTGTTCCAGAGCTCCTGGCGGCTACGGCTCCAAAACCACGTGGTGCCGGTCTTGAGCGTCAACCCCACCGACTCCTCGTTCATCCAGGCAACCATAAGCACCTCGCCGGTGTCATACTGCTGAACAACACAAGGAATCAGCCCCTTGGCGTCGTATGTAAGCTTTGAAGGATCGGTTATCTCTTCCATTTCTCTTCCCAAATTCAAACTTCGCAGGTCGGCGAGGGTTGTCCAGGTGCCCGAGATTCCGAGCGACAAGCCCGACGACGCGTACTTAAGTACGCGAGGAGGGTTGGAGCCGGAAGGTCGGGTGCCTGGGCAAGCCACAGCGCTAGAAGTCCAACCTCACAGGAATGCCCTGCGACGCCATATACTCCTTCACCTGGCGGATGCTGAAGGTTCCAAAGTGAAAGACGCTCGCCGCCAGCACGGCGTCGGCTTCGCCCTCGATCACACCCTCGGCAAAGTGCTCGAGCGTGCCCACGCCGCCGCTCGCGATGACGGGAATCGGCACCGCGCGCGCCACGGCACGGGTGAGCGCCAGGTCAAAGCCGGCCTTGGTGCCGTCGCGATCCATGCTGGTGAGCAGGATCTCGCCGGCGCCGCGACGAGCCGCCTCCTCGGCCCACGCCACCGCGTCGATACCCGTGGCGTTGCGGCCTCCCGCGGTAAAGACCTCCCACTTGTCGGCACCCGGCTCCCCGGGCAGCCCCACGCGCTTGGCATCGATCGCCACGACCACGGCCTGGCTGCCAAACGCCGCGGCAGCCTGGCTAATCAACGACGGGTCGCGCACGGCCGCCGAGTTGAGCGACACCTTGTCGGCACCGGCGGCAACCATGGTGCGCATGCCCGCCAGGTCGCGAAAGCCGCCGCCCACGGTATAGGGAATGGCGAGCTCCTCGGCCGCGTGCGCCGCCATCTCGATGGTCGTCGCACGGTTGTCGCTCGTCGCGGTAATGTCCAAAAATACGACCTCGTCCGCACCCTCGCGGTCGTAGGCACGCGCCAGCTCCACCGGGTCGCCCGCATCGCGCAGGCTCACAAAGTTGACGCCCTTGACCACACGGCCGTCCTTGACGTCCAGGCAGGGAATCACGCGTTTGGTAAGCATGGGCTACTCCTCCCCTCGGGCGGCGGCCAGCGCCTGGGCCAGCGTAAAGTTGCCTTCGTAGAGCGCACGGCCGGTAATGGCGCCCTCAATAGCATCCTCACCCACCGCAGCCAGCGCGCGAATGTCGTCGAGCGTAGAGATGCCGCCCGAAGCCACGACAGGAAAGCCCGCGACCTTGGCAACATGGCGATACGCCGCCACATCGATGCCCGTCTGCATGCCGTCGCGCGCGATATCGGTATAGACCAGGTGCTTAAAGCCCAGCTCGGAAAGCTGCGCCACGGCATCGTCGAGCGCCATACCCGCGCCGTCGCGCCAGCCGTTCACCTTGACCTGGCCGTCGCGCGCGGCGATGTCTGCCACCAGTAGCCCACCAAAGCCTTGGGCTGCCACCTCGGCAAAACCCGGCTCGGTCACCAGCGCGGTACCCAGTGCAATGCGGCGAGCGCCATAGCCGGCCAGCTCGTCGATGCGCGCGAGCGAGCGAACGCCGCCGCCCACATCCACGGACAGACCATCGACGCCGCAGATGGCCTCGATCGCTGCCGAGTTGGCAGCGCACGCGTCCTCGTCCTCGCCAAAGGCAGCGGACAGGTCGACGACATGCACCCAGCTTGCGCCCTGCTCGGCAAAGGAGCGGGCGACGGCCACGGGGTCGTCGGAATATACCTTGCAGCGGCTCCGGTCGCCGCGCTCCAAGCGCACGACCTTGCCGCCGATCAAATCGATTGCGGGAAACAGAATCATCGGCCGACCTCCTCGACGATGCTGACGAAATTCTTAAGGATGCGCTGACCCAGCGCGGAGGATTTCTCGGGATGGAACTGGCAGCCCCACACGTTGCCGTGGCGCACGATGCACGGGAAACTCCGCGTATAGTGCGTGCGCGCCAGCACATCGGCGGCATCGGCATCGTCGGCCACCGCATAGCTGTGGGTGAAATACATGTTGGCACCCTCGGCAAAACCGGCAAGCAGTGGATCGGCCGCACCGGCGGGCGTCATGTGCACCTGGTCCCAGCCCACGTGCGGCACCTTAAGGCGACTCGACTCCAAGCGCGTGCACGAGCCGCGCATAATGCCCAGCCCATCGACCCAGGGACTGCCAGCCTGCTCGGGGGCGTTACCGCCGGCAATCGCGCCCTCGTCCGCAGGCACGCCCTCGTTGCCGCGCTCAAAAAATAGCTGAAGGCCCAGGCAGATGCCGAGCAGCGGAGTTCCGGCGGCAACGGCGTCGAGCACAGCCGCCTCCTCACCGCTCTGGCGCATAAAGGCGATCGCGTCATAGAACGCGCCCACGCCCGGGATGACCAGGCCGTCGGCGTTGCAGATCTGCTCCGGATCGTCCGACGTGCAGGCAGCGGCACCGGCGCGCGCAAGCCCGCGCACGACGCTCGACAAGTTGCCCTTGTGGTAGTCGACCACCACGATCTTCGGTTCGCCCACGCGACCCTCCTCTTCCCATCATCCAAAACCACCACGAAGGTGCCTGTCCCCTTTGTGGTGGTATTTGCCTTTGTGGCGGTTACAGCGAGCCCTTGGTGCTGGGGATGCCCTGCACGCGGGGATCGAGCTCGCAGGCGCGGCGCATTGTGCGGCCCACGGCCTTAAAGGCGGCCTCGATAATGTGATGCGAGTTGCCGCCCGCCAGTTCGCGCACATGCAGTGTGAGCTTGGCGTCGCGCGCAAAAGCGTAGAAGAACTCGACAGCCAGCTCGGTATCGAAGGTGCCCACGCGCTCGGTTGGCACGGGCAGCTCGCAATAGGCCTGCCCGCGGCCCGAGATATCCACGGCGGCCATCACGAGCGTCTCGTCCATGGCAATCGCCGCGTCGGCAAAGCGTGTAATGCCCGCCTTGTCGCCCAGCGCCTGGCAGAACGCCTCGCCCAGCACAATACCCGTGTCCTCGACAGTGTGGTGTGCGTCGACCTCCACGTCGCCTACCGCATGCACCGTCAAATCGAACAGGCCATGGCGGCCAAAGGCGTTGAGCATGTGGTCGAAAAACGGTACGCCGGTCGAGATATCGCACACGCCGCATCCGTCCAGGTCGAGCTTGACGACAATGTCGGTCTCGCCCGTCTTGCGGGTCACCTCGGCATAACGGCCCATCTACATCTCCTCCTTCACCAGCGCGACAAACGCAGCCAGCACCTCGTCGTTTTCCTGCGGGGTACCCACGGTAATGCGCAGACAGTCCGCGAGCCCCGGCGCATAGCTAAAGTCGCGCACCAAAATCGAATACTCGTCGCGCAATCGCTCGCGCACGCGCGTGGCATGCGGCGTACGCACGAGCACAAAATTCGCCGCGCTCGGCCATGCCTCCACGGACAGGCCCTCGGCAGCCATTGTGCGCAGGGCGGCCAGCTCGCGCTCGCGCTCGGATGCAACCTGTGCCACCACGGGCGCATACGCATCGCGAGCGCGCACGCAGGCGAGCGCGGCGGCCTGGCTCAGCACATTGACCGAATAGATCTGGCGAATCGCAGCGAACACATCGATGACCTCGGGCGCGGCGATCACATAGCCCAGACGCGTGCCGGCGGCGCCAAACGCCTTGGACAGCGTAT